>ERZ507548.9-NODE-9-length-197485-cov-10.9123_pt1 | contig 197485 bp, 180 predicted proteins | sample MGYA00248665_ERZ507548 | MGnify/ENA primary metagenome ERZ507548 (study PRJEB26165, sample SAMN02676178) | human gut metagenome | isolation source: stool | host: Homo sapiens | place: USA | study: EMG produced TPA metagenomics assembly of the C.diff FMT (human gut... | reverse complement strand
TGATGCTCAAGTACGTGCTGGCGATGTGAATCGTTACCTTTCCCCGGATTGCGCCATAAACGGCTTATCCGGGCTACCGGCCCGCAGACGGCTGTAAACCCGTAGCCCGGGATAAGGCGTCAGCCGCGACCCGGGGATTCTCCCGGAGGCGGCGCTTAACGCGCCTTGTCCGGGCTACCGGATCGCAGAAGGCTGTAAACCCGTAGCCGGGTAAGGCATCAACCGCAAGCCCGGGATACGTAAAACGTCGTATTCCATCTGGATGTGTTCTGAAATCCATAAAACTGTGGGCCGATTCCGCGCCGTCGGTCGCTAAAAAAGAGAAAATGGCCTTTTGATGTCAATTCGCCCAATGTTTAGCCGAAAAATCACGCACTGGTTTGCCCGACGTTCGTTCCAGAACCGCATCTTCCTGTTGATCCTGTTTACCTCGACAATAGTGATGCTGGCGATGTCATGGTATCTCACCAGCATCACGGAAGAGCGTCTGCATTATCAGGTCGGCCAGCGCGCGCTGATCCAGGCGATGCAGATCTCCGCCATGCCTGAGCTGGTAGAGGCGGTCGAAAAGCACGATCTGGCGCGAATTAAAGCGCTTATCGACCCCATGCGATCGTTTTCCGATGCCACCTACATCACCGTCGGTGATGCAAAAGGCCAGCGTCTGTATCACGTGAATCCGGATGAGATCGGCAAATATATGGAAGGCGGAGACAGCGACGAAGCGCTGTATAACGCTAAAAGCTACGTGTCGGTGCGTAAAGGATCGCTCGGCTCTTCATTGCGCGGTAAGTCGCCGATCCAGGACAGCACCGGGAAAGTGATCGGCATCGTCTCGGTGGGCTACACCATCGAACAGTTAGAGAACTGGCTGAGTCTGCAAATCGGATCGCTGATGATCCCGATGGCGATCATGCTGCTCCTGCTGCTCTACTGCGCCCGACGCTTCTCGCTGCATATCAAAAAACAGATGCTGAATATGGAGCCGCAGCAGTTATCACAGCTGCTTATCCAGCAAAGCGTCTTGTTTGAATCGGTCTTCGAGGGACTGATAGCCATTGACTCTCACTACCGAATTACCGCCATCAACCAAACCGCAAGGAGATTATTAAACCTCAGCCAGCCGGAAACTATCCTGATTGGCAAAAGCATCAGCAGCGTGATCTCTCAGGAGACGTTCTTTTATGACGCGCCGCAGACAAATAAAAAAGACGAAATTGTCACCTTTAATCAGATCAAAGTGATCGCCAGCCGCATGGCCGTCACGCTCAATAGCGAGCCCCAGGGATGGGTCATTAGCTTTCGTAGTAAAGACGATATCAACACCCTGAGCCTGCAGCTCAGCCAGGTCCAGCAGTATGCGGATAACCTTCGCGCCGTGCAGCACGAGCACCGCAATTTGATCTCCACCATTGCCGGGCTACTGTTTTTGAAACGCTACGATAACGCGCTGGATCTCATTCAGCAGCAGTCTGAAAGCCACCAGAAAGTTCTCGATTTTATCGCCCGTAATTTTAAAGTGAACCATCTTGCCGGGCTGCTGATCGGCAAATATTACCGCGCCAAAGAGCTCGGATTAGAGCTGGTCTTCGATCCCGCCTGTCACGTGGAAACCCTCCCCTCCTCGCTTTCGCATAATGAGTGGATCTCGATCGTCGGTAACCTGCTGGACAATGCCTACAATGCCGCCTTACGTCAGCCGGCAGGATCGAAGCAGATCGAGTGCCTGATCAACAGCGAGGGCGGCGAAGCGATCGTCGAGATCGCCGACCAGGGCTGCGGAATTGATGAATCGCTGCGCGATCGTATTTTTGAGCGCGGCGTCACCAGCAGCGACAGCGGCGATCACGGTATCGGGCTATGGCTGGTACGCAGCTACGTCGAGCAGGCGGGCGGCAATATCGTCGTCGACGACAACATCCCTTTTGGCACTATTTTTACTCTTTATATCCCCCTGACCCGAGATGAACACCATGGATAGCATCACAACTCTCATCGTTGAAGACGAACCTATGCTGGCGGAAATTCTGGTGGATACCATCAAGCAATTTCCCCAGTTCGAAGTCATTGGCATTGCGGATAAGCTGGAAAGCGCAAAAAAAATGCTTCGTCTCTATCAGCCCCAGCTGATTCTGTTGGATAACTTTTTGCCCGATGGCAAAGGCCTCGATTTGATCCGTCACGCCGTCAATATCAATTATAAAGGACGTATCATTTTCATCACCGCCGACAACCATATGGATACCATCAGCGAAGCTCTGCGGATGGGCGTTTTCGATTATCTGATTAAGCCGGTTCACTATCAGCGATTGCAGCATACGCTTGAGCGTTTTGCCCGCTATCGCAGCTCCCTGCGCTCGAGCGAGCAGGCGAGCCAGACCCACGTTGACGCCCTTTTCAATATCCAGGCCAAAGAGCACGCGGAAGCCGCCGGCACCGCCCTGCGCGGAATCGATGAAAGCACCTTTAACCGCGTATTACAGCTCTTCACCGACCCGGGGATCGTCCATACCGCAGACTCCCTTGCGCGTATCCTCGGCAGCAGCAAAACCACTGCCCGCCGCTACCTGGAGCAAGGGGTCAAAAACGATTTTCTTGAGGCCGAAATAAGCTACGGTAAAGTCGGCAGACCGGAGCGGATTTATCACGGCAAAAATAGTGAGCACGTTTAAGGATCGCGGAGATGCTTTGTTTAGCATGCATCTCCTTTTATTCGTTTACGCTATAGCGTAGCTAACAATCATCTGGCCTTTTTTCATCTTCACCTGGGTAATGACGACCTCTCCCAGTTCTGACAGGCTGGCCACGTGCGTGCCGCCGCAGGGATAGCTCGGCATATCGCCGAACCCGACCTTGCGCAGACCTTCGGCAAAAGAGATCCGACGCGGTAAATCCTCCGCCTGCCATCCTTCGATCTGCGCCAGCAGGGCGCTGGCTTCGGGCAGTGACGCGTTCGTCCCGGCGGCAAAGGTGATGCGCCCTTCTCCCGGCCAGTGATGCGCCTTAATCGGCCGCCAGCCAAAGCGCTCTCCGGCCTGGCCAATCAGGTGCCCGGCGGAATGTAGCCGAGCGTGCAGCCGTCTCGCGTCCGCGTCCACCCGGATCGCCACCTCGCCGGAGGGTAGCGGCTGCGCAACAATATGCACGATGCTCTCGCCGCGCGCGGCAACGCTCTCGACCGCAAGCTCGCCAATCCAGCCGCGATCCGCTGGCTGTCCTCCGCCCTGCGGATGAAACAGCGTGCGGTCCAGCTCAATGGCATAGCGGCCATCGGCTTCGCCCAGGCAGTTGACGACTCGCGCAGGGCATTCAGTGGCATCGCTGGTGTAATAAAGTCGTTCAGTCATGGTTGTCCTCCTCTCAGTCAGGACAGTATATTGATATTAACGACAGCGATAATCCCGCCGATCATCAATGCAATTTTGCTCTGGAAGCACAAATGAATCTGAACTTACTGCCCGATCTCGCCCTGTTCGTGCAGATTGTCGATCAGGGCAGCTTTTCCGCCGTCGCGCGCCAGACAGGCGCGACGCCTTCCGCCATTAGCCGCAGCGTCTCGCGGCTGGAGCAGGAAATGGGCTGCAAGCTGCTGCATCGCACCACGCGCAAACTGCGCCTTAGCGATGCCGGGAAAACGGTGTATGAACATGCGCTGGAGATGCTGGAGTCGGCGCGTCTGGCCATGGATTCCGCCGGCAGCGCCCAGGCGGTGCCGCAGGGTAAGCTCACGCTAAGCGTGCCGAAAGCCGTGGGACGGTTTGTCATTCATCCGCTGATGCTGGAGTTTTTTAGCCGCTACCCGAAGATCGACGTCTGTCTGCGCCTTGAAGATCGGGTTCTCGATTTTATCGATGACGGTATCGATCTGGCGCTGCGCATCACCCATACGCCCTCGCCGGGGCTGCACGGTAAGCCTTTGCTGTCCGTCAGCCATATCGTCTGTGCGACGCCCGGCTACCTGGCGCAATATGGCAGACCGCGAACGCCGCAGGATCTGCGCGAACATAGCTGTATCAGCCTTGGGGAAACGCCCGCCGATTCGCGCTGGAAGTTTCGCCGCGACGGCAAAACGGAGACTATCCAGACCCACGGTCGTTACGCGGCAAACCACACCGCCGTACGCCTTGATGCCGTCAAGCAAAATCTGGGTATCGGTAGCCTGCCGTTGTTTACCGCCCGTGAGGCGCTGGCGAACGGCGAGATTGTGCAGGTTTTACCGGAATGGGAGTTTATCAGCCGCTATTCCGGCCAGCTCTGGCTACTGTGGTCGGGCAATAAGCACATGCCCGCCAGAATGCGGGCAATGATTGATTATCTTAGCGAGAAGATGAAGCCGACTGCAGGCAGCACAGCCATAGCGCAACGTTCGAAAATCACGGATAAGCCGCTATGAATAAAAACGGGGATGCTATATCACCCCCGTTTATTACCTTAATGAGGACTATCGTTTACTGATGGTGGGAAGTTAAGCGTGATTTATTATAATTAATCAGGCTTCCTGCCTTAATAATCTCCCGCTCTGATGAGGTCAGGCCCTCCATGTAAAGCGCGATCTCTTTTATGGGGCGCTCGCGGCTAATGACAAACGCGGTAATATGACCCAGCTCGCTGTCTAAGGCGGATTTTATGCCCGGAATAAAGATAAAATCCCCCACTTCAAATTCGGGTAAGGCTTTCATTTGCAGCGGCAGCATTCCCCAGTTAATCACATTCGAACGATAACGTTTCGTGGCGTATTCCTGCGCAATATTTGCCAGCCCCCCCAGCACGCGCTGGCAGCTGGCCGCTTGTTCTCGTGCTGAACCATCGCCCGGTTTTATCGCATAAACCATACTACCTATTTCCGTCTGCTGCAGGGTGACGCTCTCCTGTCCCGGCAGCTGGCGGATTTGGGTAAAGATGTCCTCAAGTTCAGGATGCAGCCTGCAAGGATTGTCCCCCGCGACGCGCAATTGTTCCAGAGCGGCAATCTCCTTACTGCGGCCAACATAGCCCGGATCGCGCCGTGAGAGGGTAAACTCCGCCAGTCCTGAGGGGTTAGAGCGAAATGATGAGGTTTCTCCCGATGGGATAAGCTCGTCAGTAGTCGTCACCGGATCCATGATTTTAGAGGTAACGTTTAAGAGAATATTTTCCGTTAACTCACTCATTTCAGGCCAGTCTTTTATATTGGGTCCATAAATCAGCGATTGCTGGGATGCGCCTTTAATAAAGCCTTGATAGACCCGGTTTTTATAGGGTGAAGCGTCAAATTCATATTGCGGTATGTTCTCCCAGCAATCGAGCTCTGACGCCGAGGTCAGAATACCTCCGTTGGCAGCCGTCGCCGCAATTGAGCGGGCATCCATCAACGCGACAGCCGACATTTGCCCATTTCCGGGTTTGGAACCTTCCCGGTTTGGGAAATTGCGCGTTGTATGGCGAATGCTCAATCCATTATGCATAGGCGTGTCGCCCGCGCCAAAGCAGGGCCCACAAAATGCGGTACGCATAATCGCGCCAGCGCTTAATAAATCGGTCGTTATCCCTTTTTTGGTCAGATCCATCAGCACCGGCTGGGATGAGGGATATATCGAGAGAGAGAAAACGTTGTCGCCGCAGGAGTGATGCTTTAAGGCATTTGCCACTTCAACTACGTTGACGTAATTCCCGCCGGCACAACCGGCAATAATTCCCTGCTGGATCCGGAGCTTACCCTTTTCGACTTTATCCAGCAGGGAGAGTTTTGCGCGCCCAAGCGAAATTTTTTCGGATTCCATTTCGACTTCATGCAAAATATCCGGCAAGTTCTCCTTCAGCGTATCAATTTCATAGACGTTGGCGGGATGAAAAGGTAAGGCGATCATCGGTTTGATAGCGCTTAAATTGACTTCTATACAACCATCGTAATAAGCCATATCGGATGCTGAGAGCGAACAATAGTCTTGCTCCCTGCCATGAACGCGCAAGTAGCTTCGAGTCTCTTCATCGGTTTGCCAGATAGACGATAAGCAGGTGGTCTCCGTCGTCATGACATCAACACTGTTGCGGAAATCGGTAGACATTGTCGCCACCCCCGGTCCCACAAACTCCATTATCTTGTTTTTCACATAACCGCGCCGGAACACCGCGCCAATTATCGCCAGGGCAATATCCTGAGGCCCCACGCCAGGGCTGGGTTTACCTGTCAAATACACCGCAACAACCTCGGGATAATCAATATCCCAGGTCCCTCCCAGCAGTTGCTTAACTAACTCGCCGCCCCCCTCGCCGACGGCCATCGTCCCTAAAGCGCCATAGCGGGTATGGCTGTCCGAGCCCAGCACCATCTTGCCACCGCCGGCCATCATCTCGCGCATATATTGATGAATAACGGAAATATGCGGCGGAACATAAATCCCGCCGTACTTTCTGGCCGAAGATAAACCGAATATATGATCATCACTATTAATGGTACCGCCGACCGCACATAGCGAATTATGACAATTAGTTAATACGTAAGGCAGTGGAAAACGCTGCATTCCAGACGCTTTAGCGGTTTGGATTATCCCCACAAATGTAATATCGTGTGAGGCCATACAATCAAATTTTATTTTTAACTTGCGGTGATCGCCTGAAGTATTATGGGCGGAGAGGATCGACCACGAAATCGTGCCTTTACGCGCCTCCTGCTTGTCCACCGGGAAGGAAGGATGACCAACAGGGATAATACCATGCTGGTGTGATATACATACTCCATGGTCATACAGTTTTATCATGACATATATCCTTATATAAAAAACAAGGTCTGACAGAATAGCAACGCTTTTTAATCACTACCGTTATCGGCTAATAAAATGGAAAAAACACAGGCAATAAAATAAAGCTGACGATTACCGATATAACAATAAGCGGCAATCCGGTTTTAACGTAATCAATAAACTTATAGCCGCCCGCAGAAAAAATCATCATATTGGCGGGCGTACCCACAGGGGTTGCATACGCACACGAGCAGCCAATAACTATAGCCATTAATACCGCCCGGGGATCGGCCCCCATCGAATGCGCAATAGATAGACCAATCGGCATTAATAAAGCGGCGGTTGCCGTATTGGACATGAAGTTTGTTAACACACAGGAGATGAGCAATACCGCGCTTAAAAGTAAGAAGGGGGAAGCGTGATTACCCAGTTGTTCAATCATTGCACGCGCCATGATCGCACCAGCGCCGGTGGTTTCCAGCGCTTTTGCTAGTGCCAGCGTTCCGCCGAACAGGAAAATGGTCTGTGAATCGATGGCCTGGTATGCCTGTTTTTCAGTAATCACCCGGGTGACAATCAGCGTTAAAGCGCCAATTGAGCCAACAATAGCAATCGGCAATCCAATCTGTTCTTCGAAAATCATGCCGGATACGGTTGCGATTAGTACCGACAGCGCAATCACCTGCTTGTATTTCGGGCACGCTATCTTGCCCATACTTTCAGCGCGTTGCTGGTGTAGCGTACTTTTTTGCGGTAATAGCCGGTAGCCTATCGTGACAACATAGAGAATACCGCAAGCCAGCATCGGAATACCCAGCTTAGCATATTCAAAAAAACCAAAACGTTGGCCAACCTGCTCCAGCGCCGACTGTGCAATCAGATTTCCTGGGGAACCGATAAGCGACAAATTCCCCCCCAACGCAGAGGCAAAGGCCAGGGGCATAAGCAGACGTGACTGGGCATAACCTGATTTTATCGCTGCGCCGATCACAACAGGTATTAACACTGCAGCCGTCCCGGTATTCGATAAAAATCCAGAAAGGGTCCCACACACTAACATAATAATGACTATCAGCTGTTTTTCTGTACGCGCATAGCGTGTCACGATACCGCCAATTTTATCGGTTACGCCGGTTTCGAATAAAGCCCCACCTACCACAAACATAGCCACAAATAAAATAACATTCTGATTAATAAAACCTGCAAAAGCAGTTTTGACATCGAAGACCCCGGTGACAACCAGAGTAATACAAACAATCATGGCAGTTACAGCTAATGGTATTTTTTCCCAAACGAACATGACGATCGAAAAAACCAATAGCGACAACGTAATCGTAACTGGAGACATAAATATATTGCACCTCACCTTGTTAAAGGGCATATGATAATATTTGCGATCATGTGAGTTTTTTCATACTTAAATCATTAAACTCCAGGTAAGATAATAACCACATGGCAATGGCATCATCTACAATTGTCCTGGGCATCAACCGATGCCCAGATATTCACGGCATTCTTTCTCAGTAACGACTTAAATCATCCCGGATGATATGAGTATTTCCCACCACCATACCCCGAGGGTGATGTGCAAGAGGAATGTCAGTACCGCCAGTATTCCACCTATAATCCACCAGGATTTGATATTGTTATAACCCACACCAAAAATAACTGGTCCCGCCGCGCCACCATAGTGAGTAACCATTCCGCCATAAGAATTGCTGAATAATAGCGCGAGTGCGGTGAGGGTTATCGGTGCGCCAGATACATTCGCCAGCATGGCAAAGACCGGAACCATAGCGACGATATAAGCGCTTCCCGAGGCGAAGAAATAACGAACCAGTATGCTCAAGGCGACAATAACAATAAAAGCTATATTACCGTGACCATCAAATGAAATATTATTTTTTAATAAATCAGCCAGCCACACGAAAAAGCCAACTTTTGATAATAACGAGCTTAAGCCAATAATCCCACCGTACCAAATGAGCGTATTCCAGCCGCCTTTATTTTTTATCACATCATCCCAGGTTACGATTTTCAGCACTAACATCAAGGCCATGACGCAGATAGCAACGGTTGACTCATTAACCCCCAGGGCGCTGCTGAACACCCAACCGCCCAGTGCCAGAACAAAGAGGCAAGAGAGCATCTTTTCACGCAGGGTCATGGGTCCCAAAGCTTCGATGCCCGTTTTGGCGATCTTTTTATTATCAACCCGCTTTAATTCCGGCGGATAAAGCTTGTAGGTAATCAGCGGCGTCAGCAGCAGCATAATGATACCAGGTAATCCTGCGGCCAGCGCCCAGCCACCCCAGCTTAATTTGATGTGGCAGATATCTTCAATCATCTTCAGCGCAAGAATATTGCCGGCCATTGCGGTAAAGAACATATAGCTGGTTGTTTTCGTCACCATATAGATGTTCAACATAAGATAGTGACCAACTCGCTTTGCGCTGTGCTCCGGCTCCGAGCCAAGGGCGACTGCGACGCTATTAATGATCGGTAAAACAATCCCGCCAGCACGTGCTGTATTCGATGGCGTTGCGGGGGCCAGGATCAGGTCAAGGAAGGCGGTTACATAGCCAAGGCCCAACGTTGTACTACCAATTTTTCCGATAAGAAAATAAGCAATTCTTTTACCTAGCCCGGTAATAACAAAAGCTGCACTCAGAGTAAATGCGGAGAAAACTAACCAGGTGGTGCCGGATGAATATCCGCTTAATACGCTGGCGGCTTTTACCGAACTATCACCCAGATTGCCGGTGACCACCATTGATGCGGCGACGGCAATCAGCAGTACCACAGGCTCTGAAAAGGGTTTAATGACTAACCCCACAATGGCTGCCAGATAAATGCCTGATAAAACCCAGGCAAGTGTTGATAATCCTTGCGGTGCCGGGAATAAACTCATGAGTAACGGTATTGCTATTATAACCAGCAGCTTCCATAACTTATTCTTTTGCATTTCCATTCCTTAGCTGTACTCAATATTTAAGGATGCTTGTGGAACGCATTCACATAACTCCCCGCCTCAATCCACGATAATTTTTCGTTAAGGAGGGGGCTCGGTATTTAGTCGGCAATATAAACCGAGCCGGAAAGAATCTTCCGTGCCGTGCGAATAACAGAGGCGCGGATCGTTTCAGGGGCTTCGGTCGTATTACTTAAGTCGACCGCAATACTCCCGCTGGGGTGCTCGATTTTAACGATGCCATCACCAGACAATTTCGTCAGTTCATTAGCAATCGTCCCCGGAATAATACATGCACTCGCCAGACCGATAGCGCCGGTAATCGCCAACGACTTATGGCAACTGTGGGGCATAAAATATCGAACATTAAAATTTCCGCCGCTAAGCGCAGGAGAAATCAGAACCGGTTTCGGGATAACCATATTTGTCACATCGCCAAATCCCATCGCCTTTCCCGCTTGTCGCCGAATAGACTCCAGCGATTCTAAAAGCGCTGTGTCCCGGTCTAATTCGCAGGCAGATTCATAACCGGTTTTTCCCAGGCTCTGAGCTGGAATCACGACCATCGGCATTGCCATGTCAATACAGGTGACTTGCGCATTATCAAATACGTCCAGCCGATTCCCGGTAGGGAAAAGCTGGCCGGATTTTGCACCCGCAGAATTCAAAAAGGTTAATGCAACCGGTGCGGCACGGCCGGGAACGCCGTCTATCTGCGTATCGCCGTCGTAGATAACCTTTCCCTCAGGCGTTTGAATGTCAGCCTCAATAAAAGTATTGGTGTTCACATTCCTTATGCGCACTCTCGTGACCGGAGAATCCGCTTTAATTAACCCCTGTTCTATTGCGAATCCCCCTACAGCACACAGCATATTTCCGCAGTTCGGCGTGGTATCGACCCGCCGTTCGTTGACGATAACCTGAACAAACAGATAATCAATGTCCGCTTTTTCACTAACAGATCGACTAATAATGGCCACTTTGCTGGTTTGTGGGCTTCCACCGCCAATTCCGTCAATTTCCAGCTCATGGCCCGATCCCATGATGGATAACAGGAAGTCATTACGTTGGTTAATATCCTTTGGTAAATCATCCGCTAATAAAAAGGCGCCTTTGGATGTTCCACCACGCATTAATACACAGGGAATGCTCTTCATAGCAAGTTCCTCACCCGATAAAACATAGAAGAATTAAACGAAATGCCTTGTGAATTTAATTTGCTTTATGCTGTTTAAGTTTTTTATTTACTTAATTCACCTGCTACATCATTCACGTCAGGCATTTTACAAATTCATTCTACTTGCAAGATTTTTACCGGTTGATAAAATTTCGCCATAAGAGTTATTCCTGCCAGGAATTAATAAAAGTGCCATTACCGATTAATAATCACTTGTCATCTACTTAGAGAAACACTTATTAGGCCCTACGGAGCAATAATGAAAAATGAACTATCCGGGATGAAAGCCTTTGTCACAGTTGCAGAGCTAGGCTCTTTTAGTAAAGCCGCCGAACAATTAAATCTTACGCAACCGGCATTAACTAAGAAGATAAAAAAAATAGAGAGTAATCTGGATATTGCGCTGTTCGAACGAACGACGCGAAAGATTGCGCTGACGCAAGCCGGGAAAATGCTTCTCCCAAAAGCTAAATCTTTGATCTCCGGACTTGATGCGGCAATATTTGACCTTAACGATTTAACGTCTCAATTGCATGATACGGTTACGCTATCCTGCATTCCTACTGCCGTATTTTATTTTTTACCGCGCGCTATCGTGCAATTTAATCAAAGTTACCCCAACATCAAAGTACGAATTTATGAACAAGGTATTGAAACCTGTATGGACTCGGTACGAAAAGGCGATGTTGATTTTGGTATAAACATGAACTTCATCACACATCCGGATATCGATTTCATTCCCCTGGTGAACGAGCCTTTTGTTCTGGCCTGCCGGCAAGATCATCCTCTGGCAACCAGGAAACTGGTCGAATGGCGGGAGCTTGTTAGCCAGACGTTAATCGGCGTCAGGAAATCAAGCGGCAATAGACAGTTGATCGAGAAATGCCTGGCGGATCAACCCTGGCAGCTGAGCTGGTTTTATGAAGTCAGACATTTGTCGACCTCGCTCGGCCTTGTCGAAGCAGGCCTCGGAGTCTCGGCACTCCCCTGTCTGGCAATGCCCCAAAGCGGAGGGAGCGCCGTGGTGAGCGTCCCGCTTGTGGAGCCGGTCATCAGACGCACGCTGGGTATGATTCGCGTTAAAAACAGGCCTCTTTCCGCAGCGGCAGAGCGCTTAGCTTCCCTGCTACTGATGATGTGGACGGATGAAGCGGGCACGCTCTGGCGCAACGTCGTGGATTCAACGCAGAAAACCTGAAAGCCATACCGGCCGCTTCATCGCCAGATTAGGGCGCTAAAGCAATCACCTCCGCTGCCCAGCGCTGAAAACCTTCTACATCCAGAGCCAGCGCCACCTGCACGTTTGCCGGTTGGCCCAGTTTGCCTTCGATATCGACCACCGTCGTTCCCGAAGTCCAGGTTCCCTGGGTTTCTACCGTCACAAAACAGGGCTTGAGGGTGAAGAGCTGCGGACGAACCAGCCAGGCAATCGCGCACAGGTCATGCATACGCAGGCCGCTGCTCATGCTCCCGCTCCGGTAGTGGCTAAATAGCGCATGCAGCATCTTCCCGGTCTGATTCAGCGTCGGTAGCGTAGCAAGGTAGTCCGGAGCCAGCATCGCCTCGTTGGTGACATCCAGCCCGCACATCACAATCTCCAGCCCGCTATGGAAAACTTTCGCCGCCGCTTCCGGGTCGATAGCGATATTGAACTCCGCATTCGGCGTAAAGTTACCGCGCCCGGCGGAACCGCCCATGATAACCAGCCGACGGATATTAAAGCGGCATTCGGGATACTGGGTCAGCAGAAGCGCGATATTGGTTAGCGGGCCAATCGCCACCAGGGTCATCGGCTCCGGAGCGTGCATCAGCGCATCGCGGATCGCCTGAAATGCCGGTTTTGCCAGCGGCTGACGGTTATGTTCCACGAAATCGTAGCCTTCCATCCCGGACTCGCCGTGTACGGAGGCGGCGTCGCGCAGCGGGCGGACCAGCGGCATAGAGGCGCCTTGAGCCAACGGAACATCGGCGTTCCAGAAATGCAGGAGCTGCAGGGCGTTGCGGGTGGTTTTCTCCACGGATACGTTCCCCGCTACCGTGGTCATCAGCTGTAGGTCCAGCTCGGGAGCGAACAGCGCCGCGGCAATCGCTGCGGCGTCATCAATGCCGGGATCGGTATCCAGAATGATAGGTAAGCGCATAGTTTCTCCATAAAAAATGCCAGACGTTAAGCCTGGCATCTTCTCATACTGCGGGGAAAAAGAACTTACTCTACTTCACGGACGTCTACGCGCAGCTCTTTCGGCACTTCGAAAACAATGTTCTCTTCACGGCCTTCCAGCGGCACCGCTTCGCCGCCGCCCAGCTCCTGCAAACGCGAAATCACGTTCTGTACCAGAATATCCGGCGCCGATGCGCCTGCGGTTACGCCGACGCAGGTTGCGTCTTTCACCCAGGCTTCCTGGATATCGGTCGCATCATCGATCAGATAGGCAGCTTTCCCCATCCGCTGGGCCAGTTCGGCCAGACGGTTAGAGTTCGAGGAGTTCTTCGACCCCACCACCAGCACTACGTCAGCCTGCCCGGCCAGCGCGCGGACGGCCTCTTGCCGGTTTGTCGTCGCATAGCAGATATCATCTTTGCGCGGCCCGACGATTTTCGGGAACCGTTCGCGCAGGGCGTCAATCACGTCGGAGGTATCATCAACGGAGAGCGTCGTCTGAGTCATAAACGACAGCTTAGCGTCGTTTTTCACATCCAGCTTCCAGACGTCATTCGGCGATTCCACCAGGTACATCCCCCCCTGCGGGTTACTGTACTGGCCCATGGTGCCTTCAACTTCCGGGTGACCGGCGTGACCAATCAGGATCGACTCTTCCCCCCGACGGCTGGCGCGAGCAACTTCCATATGGACTTTGGTCACCAGCGGGCAGGTAGCGTCAAAAACCGTCAGATCGCGGCTTTTCGCCTCGTTGCGTACGGCCTGAGAGACGCCGTGGGCGGAGAAAATCAGGATCGCGCCGTCCGGCACTTCGCTAATCTGCTCGATAAAAATAGCGCCGCGTTGACGCAGGCTGTCGACAACATAGCGGTTGTGCACGACTTCATGACGCACGTAGATCGGCGCGCCATATAGCGTCAGCGCGTTTTCAACAATGCTGATAGCGCGGTCAACGCCTGCGCAGAAGCCGCGCGGGTTAGCCAACAGAATCTGCATGTTACCCCTCCAGCGCCGGATCGATCTCCAGCACTTCAACATCAAAATGAACGGTACGCCCGGCCAGCGGATGGTTGAAATCAACGGTAATCGAATCGCCGTTTACTTCACGGATCACGCCGGGCATTTCGCTGCCATCCATTGCGGTAAAGAGCATAATCGCGCCGACTTCCGGCTCGCCCGCATCGATAAATTCCCGACGCGAGAAATATTGGATCAGGTCCGGGCTCGGTACGCCAAACGCGGCGTCCGGCTCCAGCGAAAAGGTGGTTTTATCCCCCTCTTTTAGCCCCAGCAGATGCTGTTCCAGACCTTCAGACAGGGAAGTATCGCCCAGACGAAAGAGCGCCGGTTTACCGTTGTTGCGGGTTGACTCTGCGGTGGAGCCATCGTCGAGCTTTAAGGTGAAGTGCACCAGCACCGCACTGTTGCTCTGTACTGATTTAGACATGCAGGTTGCTCACTAGTTTTGTCCGGTGACGCTGGCGCTGAACGGGCCTACGGAGAACGTAGACCCGTGCAAACGTCGCGCCGCCCGGCGGGTATTGTTACGCCTGTTTCTTCGCAGCCGCGTTCGGCAAGAAGCCTTCCAGCACAATCAGCGCCGCGCCGATACAGATAGCGGTATCGGCAAGGTTGAAGGTGGCGAAATGCCAGTCCCCGACGTAGAAATCGATCATATCGACGACAAAACCATGCCAAAGCCTGTCGAATAAATTGCCCAACGCGCCGCCAATAATCAGCGCATAGGCAATATTATTCAGCTTTTGCGTCGCCTTAGAGCGATACATCAGCACCGCAAGGATCACGCAGATACCGATAGCGATACCGGCGAAGAACCAGCGCTGCCAGCCGCCACTGTCGGCGAGGAAGCTAAAGGCCGCGCCATAGTTACGCGCATAATGCAGATTAAGCGATGGGAACAGCGATACCGTATCCCCCAGAGCGAAGTTCTGGAGGATCAGGAATTTGCTGCCTAAATCGATAATCAGCACGGCTACGACGACCCAGAGCCAGCGTAGCCCCGTTGAACTAATCGGTTTACTCATCAGGCAAATTTACGTTTTTCGCCGTCACCGGCGATGTTGCTGACACAGCGTCCGCAGATATCCGCGTGTTCCGCCACCTTGCCGATGTCCGTCGTGTAATGCCAGCAGCGCGGGCACTTATCACCTTCGGCTTTGCTCAGCACGACTTTCAGGCCTTTCAGCAGCTCACTCTGCCATGCGTCGGCCGGAGCCTGCGCATAATCGGCAACTTTCGCTCCTGAGGTCAACAGGACAAATCGCAATTCGTCGCCCAGCGCGTTGAGCTTCGCCGCGAGATCGGCGTCGGCATACAGCGTTACCGCCGCTTCCAGAGAGCCCCCCACCTGCTTGTCAGCACGCGCCTGTTCGATAACCTTGTTGACTTCGCCGCGCACTTTCAGCAACTCGTCCCAGAAACCATCGTTCATCGCTTCGTCGTCGGCCAGGCCAAACAGACCGGTGTACCATTCGCCGGTAAAGACGTATTTCTCGCGGTCGCCCGGCAGGTAACCCCAGATTTCGTCAGCGGTAAAGGACATGATCGGCGCCATCCAGCGTACCAGCGCTTCGGCAATGTGATACAGCGCGGTCTGGCAGCTACGGCGCGCGACGCTGTCCGCCTTGGTGGTGTACTGACGGTCTTTAATGATATCAAGCCAGAACGAACCCATTTCGATGGAGCAGAAGCGCATCAGACGCTGCACGACTTCGTGGAAATCGTAAGATTCATAGGCTTTGACGATATCGTCCTGCGCCGCTTGCGCGCAGCCTACTGCCCAGCGGTCCAGCACAACCATCTCTTCCGGTTTCACCATATCTTTAGCTGGATCGAAACCATTGAGGTTCGCCAGCAGGAAGCGCGCGGTGTTACGGATACGACGATAGCTGTCGGCGGCGCGTTTAAGGATCTCGTCGGAGACCGCCATTTCGCCAGTGTAGTCGGTGGAAGCCACCCACAGACGCAGAATATCCGCGCCCAGTTTGTTCATCACGTCCTGCGGAGAGACGGTGTTGCCGATAGACTTGGACATCTTGCGGCCCTGGCCATCAACGGTAAAGCCGTGGGTCAGCACCTGGCGGTAAGGCGCTTTGCCCTTCATCGCGGTAGAGATCATCAGGGATGACATGAACCAGCCGCGGTGCTGGTCAGAACCTTCGAGATACATATCGGCGGCGTGACCGGCAAATTCCGGACGCACGTCAACAACGGAGGAGTGGGTCGATCCGGAGTCAAACCACACGTCCAGCGTATCCGGCACCTTCTCATAGCTATCGGCATCGGCGCCGAGGATGTCGCGGGAATCGAGATCCCACCACGCCTGAATGCCGTCGATCTCAACGCGTTTCGCCACTTCTTCCATCAGTTCGAAAGTACGCGGATGCAGCTCCTGCGTCTCTTTATGCACGAACAGCGACATCGGTACGCCCCAGGTACGCTGACGGGAAATACACCAGTCAGGACGGTTGGCGACCATCGATTCAATACGCGCCTGGCCCCAGTCAGGGATCCACTGCACGCCTTTGATTTCGGCAAGCGACTGCGCGCGCAGGCCTTTCTGATCCATGCTCACGAACCACTGCGGCGTGGCGCGGAAGATGATCGGCGTTTTGTGACGCCAGCAGCACGGGTAGCTGTGCTGCATTTTCTCTACGTGCAGCAGCGCGCCTTTTTCAGACAGCAGCGCAACGACAATATCGTTGGCTTTAAACACGTTTACGCCATCCAGCGTCGGGTAAGTTCCCGGCAGATAGGCGCCGTCCGGACCCACCGGGTTAGCGACTTCCAGGCCATATTTTTGACCGATGACATAGTCATCCGGGCCGTGGCCTGGCGCGGTATGTACCGCACCGGTACCCGCGTCCAGAGTGACGTGATCGCCCAGGATCGCCGGGACGTCGAAATCGAGGAACGGATGCTTAAAGCGCATCAGCTCCAGCTCGGCGCCGTTTACCACCGCAAGGATGGTGTAATCAGCAATGCCGGCGCGTTTCATGACGCTGTCGACCAGATCTTTCGCCAGGATCAGCGCCTGGCCGTCAACCTGCACCAGCGCATAGTCAAACTCCGGGGACAGGGAGATGGCGCGGTTCGCTGGCAGGGTCCACGGGGTGGTGGTCCAGATAACCAGAGAAACCGGACCGTTAACGTCGGCCACGCCGAATTTCGCCAGCACCGCCGCTTTATCGGTCGCGTGGAACGCCACGTCGATGGACGGAGAAGTTTTGTCGTAATACTCAACTTCCGCTTCCGCCAGCGCGGAACGGCAGTCTACGCACCAGTGCACCGGCTTAGCGCCTTTGTGCAGGTGGCCGTTGCCGATGATTTTACCCAGCGCGCGGATGATGTTGGCTTCCGTTTTGAAGTCCATGGTCAGGTACGGGTGCGACCAGTCGCCGAGCACGCCCAGACGGATAAAGTCTTTGCGCTGCCCGTCAACCTGGGTGGCGGCATATTCGCGGCACTTGGCGCGGAACTCGGCGGCGGTAAATTTCTCGCCCGGCTTGCCGTATTCCTGCTCTACCTTCAGCTCGATTGGCAGACCGTGACAGTCCCAGCCCGGTACGTACGGAGAGTCATAGCCCGCCAGCCCTTTGGACTTAACGATAATGTCTTTCAGAATCTTGTTAACCGAGTGACCAATATGAATGCTGCCATTCGCATAAGGAGGGCCATCATGCAGAATGAAGGTTTTTTTGCCTTTTTTGGCTGCACGAATGATGCCGTACAGGTCATCATCGGTCCAACGCGCCAGCATTCCCGGTTCACGCTTGGCGAGGTCGCCGCGCATCGGGAACCCTGTTTCCGGCAAATTCAGGGTCGATTTATAGTCACTCATCAGATTCTCGGTTCCGTATTTCGGTTTGATAAACACCGTCAGGGTTATGCCTGCCCGGTTAGCCCAAAGAAGTCGCGGGCCGTTAACTCATCACGTGCGATTTGCGCTTTTAGCTCATCAAGCGACGCAAATCGCTGCTCGTTACGTATTTTTTTACGCAGTATTACATCTATATGGCGACCGTAGAGGTCCATTACAACATCCAGGAGATGGACTTCCAGCTGCTGACGCACGCCGGACACCGTTGGACGAGTACCAATGTTGGCGACGCCCATAAAAGGTTTGTCGCCAAGCCCTGTCACTTCTACCGCATAGACCCCTTTAACCGGGGAAACCTGACGACGCAGCGGTAAATTCGCCGTCGGGAAACCTATTGTGCGCCCGAGTTCATCACCGTGCACAACGCGGCCGGAGATGGTAAACGGATGCCCCAGCAGCGTCTCCGCCAGGGGCAGATCGTCGTCTGCCAGCGCCTGGCGCACCGCGGTGCTGCTGATGCGCACGCCGCCTTCACAGAAGGTTTGGGTGCTGGTGACGTCAAAGCCGTACTCCACGCCGGCTTTTTGTAATAACAAGAAATCCCCCTGGCGACCTGCGCCAAAGCGGAAATCATCGCCAACGGCGAGGAACTGAACGCCCAGCTGGCGGACCAGCAGTTCGCTGATAAAGTCCTGGGCGGTCAATGCCGCGAAGCGCCGATCGAAACGCACGCACAGGACGTAATCGACGCCGCTTTCAGCCAGATAGTTCAGCTTCTCACGCAGGCGCGTTAAACGTGCCGGCGCTTTATCGGCGGCAAAAAGCTCAAGCGGCTGCGGCTCAAAAATCATCACCACCACCGGTAAGCCACGCTGGCGACCTTCTGCGCGCAAACGCTGCAATAATGCCTGGTGCCCGCGATGCACGCCGTCAAAATTTCCAATGGTCAGCACGCACCCGTGCGGGGCCTGACTGAGATTATGTATGCCGCGTATCAGCTTCATGTCTGGCTCAAAACAGTGAAAATCGTCCGAGTATACCTTGTACAACTGGCGACGTTAACCAGCGATTGCACCTCTTCACCGAAAGATCCCGGGAATTCATTCACTCAGCGCGAGATTGCGGGAAAATCTCTCCGACGTCGTCGATTTTTATGGTTGAAAGGCTGTATTCGCCTGCAACAAGCTGGTAGAATCTTGCGCCATCACTACGTAATGAAGCGTTGTTCGTTTAAACGACGCTTATTTGCACAAATCCATTGACAAAAGAAGGCTAAACGGGCATTCTCCTCGGCCTTTGAATTGTCCATATAGAACACATTTGGGAGTTGGACCTTGGCTAATATCAAATCAGCTAAGAAGCGCGCCGTTCAGTCTGAAAAGGCCCGCAAGCACAACGCTAGCCGTCGCTCTATGATGCGTACTTTCATCAAGAAAGTATACGCAGCTATCGAAGCTGGCGACAAAGCTACTGCACTGAAAGCATTTAACGAAATGCAACCAATCGTGGACCGTCAGGCTGCTAAAGGTCTGATCCACAAAAACAAAGCTGCGCGTCATAAAGCAAACCTGACCGCTCAAATCAACAAACTGGCTTAATCGTCTGCTTGTTGTCGCTTTGTAAAAAAACCCGCGAAAGCGGGTTTTTTTATGTCTGTCGTCTATCGCTCAAAGCGTCAACCATCGCGCTTCTGGCGACTATTGCTTTGCCGAACCGCCAGAAACGGCGCTGTCCTGGGCCTGCGGCGGCGTAAAGAGCGCCGAATAGTCGCGATGACAAATACGCTGCACCGCCGGATGCTGGATCATTCGTTCAGCGAAGATCGCGTGATACTCTTCCATGACGTTGTCCATCCGTCCGATCTCAACTATCGACTCATCGCTATAGAAATCATGCGCATACAGCGTCGGGGCAACGAATATCGCATTATGCGCCGCGCCGAAGGCTTTCATCAACGCCGCATCGTCAAACTCGCCGAGGATTTCCACCTGCAATCCCTGCGAGTTAAACCAGTTGAGCAGCTTGCGCCCTAACATCGAACGACGGCCAGGGATCAGTAAGCGACGCTCTTCCAGACAGGCCGGGAACGGCTTTTTCGGCGGCGGATTCATGCACCAGAAGCTGACGCTGCATTCGCCAATTTTCACTGAAAACAGCCCTTCCTGCTGGGTTGAATCAATAGGGCAGTCGGAAATAATCATATCGAGCTTATGCTGGCTAAGCTGCTCCAGCAGCATTTCGTGGGTTGATTCGAAACAGCGTAAATGGATCTGTTCGTTATCGACAACGGCAGCATCCAGTACCCCGCTCACCAACCTTTTCGACAGCGCGTCCGCGACGCCGACGTCAAACAGCAGATTCGACTCTTTACGATAGTTAACGATATCGAGCATTTCCTGGCTCAGCGTAAACATGCGATCCGCATAGCGGAAAACCAACTCGCCTAATTCGCTGGGCTCCAGCCCTCTTCCTTTTCGCTTGAACAACTTCCCCTGCAGGCGCTCTTCCAGCGCCTTAATTTGCCCGGTAATGGTCTGCGGCGTCAGGAACAGCGCTTCCGCCGCGCCAACAACGGAGCCTTCTTTATAGACATGCCAGAAGTAGTACAGATGGTTGTAGTTGATATGCGACATGCTTCTCTCCCTGATAATGTCCAGGAGAGCCGTAGCGGCTCTCCGTGAGATGTTAAGCCGCGTAGCCCGAATCCGTTACGCGCTTACGCAGTATGATGTATCCCGTGACTGCCGATAATATCGATCCAATCAGGATGCCAAGCTTGGCCCAGTTGATCAATCCGGGGTCGACGCTGCCGAAGGCCAGGGTGGCAATAAAAATCGACATTGTGAAGCCAATCCCACATAGAATGCCGACCGCCATAATTTGCTTGCAGGTTGTCCCTTCCGGCAACGAGGCCCATTTCAGCTTCAGCGCCAGCCAGCAGAATACGCTAATTCCCAATGGCTTACCGATAAACAGCCCGGCAATAATACCTAACGGCAGCAGCGAGGTCAGCCCTTCTACCGTGACGCCCTGCAAAGAAACGCCCGCGTTAGCGAAGGCGAACAGCGGCAGGATCAGGAAGGCCACCCACGGATGCAGCACGTGCTCAAGCTGCTTCGCCGGCGATTTACCGTTCTGCTCTTTTAGCGGGATCATAAAGCCGACAATGACGCCAGCCAGCGTAGCGTGAACCCCCGACTTCAGCACCGCAGTCCAGAGTATGGCGCCGACCAGAATATAGATCCCGGTACGCCGTACGCCGCTCAGATTCAGCGCCGCCAGCACCATAATGGCGCCGGCAGCGACAACCAACGACACCACGGAAAGATCGTGCGTGTAGAACAACGCAATAATAATAATGGCGCCCAGATCGTCGATGATGGCCAGCGCCATCAGAAAGATCTTCAGCGCAGCGGGAACCCGATTGCCCAGCAGCGCCAGTACGCCCAGCGCGAAGGCAATATCGGTCGCAGCCGGAATCGCCCACCCTTCTCTGGCAATCGCATCCTGGCCGTTAAATGCCAGATAGACTAACGCCGGAACCACCATGCCGCCCAACGCCGCGACGACCGGAAATACGGCCTGGCGACGGCTGGCCAACGCGCCCTGTTTCATCTCGCGCTTTACTTCCAGACCTATAAGCAGGAAAAATACCGCCATCAGCGCGTCGTTTATCCACAACAGCATGTTCTTGTTGATCTCTAACGCGCCTACGCGCAGCTGAACGGGCGTCTCCAGAAAAGAGCGATACAGGCCGCTGGTCAGGCCCGTATTGGCTAATAGCATCGCCATAGCGGCGGCGAAGATGAGGATTATCCCCCCGGATGCCTCGCTATGAAAAAAACGCTGTAGATGTTTCACTTTTATCTCACCTTATCGGCAAACAACTCGATAAAAGTATAATACAGACGCAAATACATCGAAAAAAGTAGGTTTAAATTGCCGTTAAGATCGTTTTTTACGAATGTACGCCCGTCAAATGCTGACCGGGTTAACCGGGCAGTGAAGTTTAAAAAGGCAGGCAGGAAAGACGGTTGTTATATTCATATTTCAAATGATTTAGCGCAGATGTCACGTTGGCAGGCGACATCCTGGTGAGCCAGGGAAGGAAAGGATGGCGATAAATATAGTCTATAAATTCGCTGGCGCTTCGCAGGGTCGCATGCCGTAACAGGCCGGTTTTCTTACTTCCGGTCAGGTTACAAACGGCCATGGCGTAGTCCCGCGTGGAGAATGTTCGCCAGACATTGTTGCGGATCCCGCCGCTGTAGAACAGTCGCGGTGGCATTTCGCCCTGAGGGGGGTTTACACCGCGTTCTCTGACGAATGAGATATGGCAGCGCCCCTGCCGGACCTGCGCCAGGTTTGCCATCATACATCCGCCAAGGATGAAACACTCATGATCGAGATAATGCTGCACATTCAGCGAACGCTCATCGGTTAACATTCGCACCAGTTCAAAATGTCGATAGGCCGGCAATACGGGTTTAACCAGCATACCTCGCATATGCCGGTTCAACGTTCCCGGCCCGTAATCAATGTCAAACAGCGCGCCACGACGCCGCATAGTGAGCATTTCTTTGCGTTGCACGAGATACGCCAGCGTGCCTGGGGGCAGTCGTTCTTCATATTGCGATTGATACTGATACGCCGGCTCAACCGGGCGTGGAGTATAGTTCGTCGAGATAGCCACCACTTTACCGCTTTTTTCCTCAGCGGTGACCAGCACATACAGCCGATTCTCTCCACCGTTAAAACCAAGGCTAAACGCCCGGGTGGTGAGAACAATATCAAACGCCGGAAAGTCAAAAGCGCGCTCCGCCAGGGCCGCGCGATAAGAGAGGTTAGCTAATTCGCGGCCTAATGTAGTGTTATCGATAGCCAGTAGAGTGCGAATATCGTTAAGCGAGCTGCCTTGCTGGATGAGAGCGGCAAGCTCCTGCTGGCGAGGCGTGAGAGTCAGACTGTCCGGTATCACGAAGGTCTTGCTGCAGTCGCGACATGCCATACGCCGCTCGCCCTGCGCCGAGTAGCCGTAGCGTTTTAGAGAAACGCTGCCGCATCCCGGACACTGCTTAACCAGCCCCTTCCATCCCTGGTTTACCGTGCGGCGAAAAGCGTTAAGGGAAATCGCCGAAATGGGCGGAAAGAGAAAGCCGCATTCCCGGCACAGGATATTTTCTCCCTGACGAAGGTAATCGGGGCTATTAAGCACGCCAAGATTTTTACAACCGGGCGTTTTGCAACTATTAACATTAACGTCGTTAAACATATTCACTCACTGCGAATATTTCCCTCGGGCCTCGCTGATTTTATCACTATTATTTCTCCAGGGTAAAAGCGCGTTATCGCCCTTTTTTTGATTATGAGTAACGGTTCAGGTCATTGCTGCCTCTGTCTATCCGCCGATGCGGGCCAATAAAAATACCTGATTCAACGTCAGAACGCTGAATCAGGCAGGTATGGCGCCTGGTAGCATACGATTATGATATGCTAATATTTCATCAGCCCCAGGTCACCGGCGTCGGTTTATCGCCGCGGGCTTTCATCAGTGAATCATTATCGATGTCATTTTTATATTTCAGAAACTCAGCGAACATCCGCTGCTCAATTTCGGGCTGCTTACCGATTTGATTTAGCGTTTCTGCGCGATCCTGCTTCAGATTATAGAGGTATTTAGCCTTACCTTCGCGATCAATAATCATTTTCCAGTCGCCGTCGCGAATCGCCCATTCATCGGTCGGATCGTCCTGGAACGGCATATCGATACCGAAAATCAGCGGTTTTTCCCGCTTGAACGCTTGCTTCTCCAGTACCGGTACGATTGACTGGCCGTCATAGGTACGGTCCTTCGGCAGAGGGAAGTTCATCATCTGCGCCAGCGTCGGCATCCAGTCCAGACCCGACATCGGCGTTTCTGAGACCATCCCCTGCGGAATATGGTGACCATATTTGATAATCGCCGGGACGCGAATTCCGCCTTCCCACAGGTTATCTTTACGACCCCGCAGCCCATCCGTTTCACCAGCAAGGTTCAGCTCATAAACTTTTCGCGCTTCGCGGGTAACCGGGCCGTTATCGCTGGTAAAAATTACGATCGTGTTATCTTCTTCACCCATTGCTTTAATCTTGTCGAGCACTTTCCCTACCTGAGCATCCATATAGCTGATGTTGGCATAGTACTCACCGGCGCCGCGCCAGGGCTTATCCGCCCAATCACCGTAGAACAGATCCGGGTGCTGCTTCGCATAAGCGCTGATATAAGGCGCGTACATATCGAGATATTTCTTCGGCGAGGCCAGCGGGCTATGCACTTCGGTAAAGGCGACGTAGAGGAAAAAGGGGTTGTTATCTTTCTTCTTATCCAGCCAGTTGACGACTTCCGAACTCACCAGCTCGCCGCTGAACGTCTTCGCGCGACCGATAGGTTTCTCGTTGCGGGTAAAACCGGTGGGATAGACCATGCCGTAGCGAGGACGCTCTTTGGCGTTATCCAGCGTCGAGTCGCTCACGAACCCGGCGGTATTGACCAGCCTGTAGTCAAAGCCCATGTCCTTCGCCTGCGGCTGGTCGGTACGATCGCCGCCGGCGTTGAGATGGAGTTTGCCCATAATCGCCGTATCGTAACCCTGTTGCTTCAGCAGATTCGCAATCGTCAGCTCGTTACGGCCTAAGGCAACATTTTTCCCCTCCGGGATCCACGATCTAATGCCCGTACGAAACGGCATGCGGCCGGTCAACAGGCCCGCCCGCGAAGGTGAGCAGAGCGGCGCCGGAGCATAATAATCGGTGAACTTCACCCCTTCCTGAGCCAGCTTATCAATATTGGGCGTTTTGACGATTTGATGCCCATAGGCGCCCAGGTCACCATAGCCTAAATCATCTGCCAGAATAATGACCAGATTGGGATGTTTAGCATCAGCGGCATAAACAGAATGCATGGCGCTACCTGCGCATAATGCCAGGCCAATCAGGCCGGCAACACATGTTTTTTTCATGTTAATCCCTCAGAAAAAAATTTAAAAATTGATAACGCAACATATAACGCATTTAATCCCATAAGCCCTCTGGCCAGATGTATTATTGCTCTCTCACCAGCCTATAATTGCAGATATTCATGGGAGTAAAATTGAAGTATCCATAGCCAAACCGGCCAATCGGGAAAGAAGTATCAATCGAAAAGAAAATGATATTAGTGATTGAAATCTCACATAGCAACGGCATAAAAACTCATGCAAAAAGGGTGTCAATGAATGTTGTTAATAACCACATAAATGAATGTTTCTGTTGCAGAGAATATTCTCTTAACAATAATGAAAACGGCACTGACTCATTAAACAGATGCGCAAGAAATACCCTCTTCTCCGCCCCTTATCTTGCCTGAGGGACCGGGGCGATCGGATTATTGGCAATGACAGACGGGCGTGAGGATCAGTCATAGACCACGCGCAGCAGCGTTAGCTGTTTGTCCTCATCCAGGTAGGACTTTTCAATCGTGGCATAGGGGGAGGATATGGGCACAATGAGGTTTTCCACGGTGATATGACGCTCAAGACGATCCTGACGCTGGCATAAAATATCGGAGGTTCCCGTTTCGTTCCAGCAGGCGGCGGTTATCACGCTACCGGAAAACTGAAGCTGACCGCCGGAGGCGAGGCACGCGCAGCCGATAAACCATAGCGGCAAGACCAGCGCGGGCATCACACTATGTATGAGGGGCATTTTTTCCATGTTTCGACACTCCTGTGTTTGATTTCACCGGGGCGTGACCACCCCGGTGGAGAACGCCGTCCCTAGCCTTTCGCTTTCTGAATCGCCGTCTGCAGAGCGTCCTGCGAGGAGCTGCCGGGCATCACCGAGACGCGGTTAGCCTCCGGCGTTTTCGCCTGTGGCATCACGACAAACGCGGGGGTACCGGAAAAGTTCATATGCTGGGCCAGCGCCTGATTTGCCAGCAGAGCGTCATGAACCGCCCCGCTATCCTGCGCCTGCTTGACCTCCGCGATCTTCTCTTTCGACAGATAATGCTGCGCCAGGCCATAGACATCCTGTTCCGTGAGCGCGCCTTCCACTTTACCGGTGGCATAGAGCGCGTTATGCCAGTCAAGATATTTGGCGCCGCCGTCGCTTAACCACACCAGTTCGCCGATCCTTGCTGCCAGCCCCGATACCGGCCAGCGCGAAGAAAAAATAGGGAACTCTTTGAAAACAAAGCGCGTATCCGGGTTGGCTTTGATCAGCGCCTCGATAACCGGCGCCATTTTGCTGCACCATGAACACTGATAATCAAAGAACATGACCACTGCAGCTTTCGCATCTGCCGGGCCAACGGATGGGCTGGCGCTGCTCAACAGCCCGGCCTGATACTGCAGGGCCAGCTGTACGTAAGCCTGCTGTTGGGCGATCTGCTGCCGCTGATGTAGCGTTTCGCTGGCGGCGATGAGAAATTCCGGGTGATTGGCCAGATACGTGGCTACGGCTTCGCCGACTTTATCCGGATGGCTGGCGATATAGGCCTCCGCCGCCGGACCAATCTGCGACGCCGGCTCGCCGTTCTCCGCCTGAGCCGGTAAAGAAATCGCGCCGCTAACCAGCGCCAGCGCCGCCAGGCAGCTCAGCTTTAAAGATGAATCGTGCATAAAACAAACTCTCATTCCAGGGATAAAAATCAGCGCGCCAGCAGTACGTTCGCCGCTATCGGCGGCAGCACGCGGCCATAATCATTAATGCTTTGCCAGCGCACCTCGCAGCGGGTCGCCCGCTGGCACCAGTCGGTTTTACGCGTCGAAAAAGGGGCGACGACACCTGCGGTATCAATGGGCCGGCCGTTGGCCTTGAGCGAGAAGAGCGTGACGTAATAAGGGCCCGGGTTCTGTACCGACAGCCCCTCCGGGGTCAACGTCCAGCGCAGCCCCCGGTACGCCTGCTGGGGATTGCCTGCCAGGCCAGCAGGACGATAGATAAGCTTCAGCGCGGAACGAAAGGCCATCTGAACATGATGGTCGCCAGGCTTACCGGAGGGTATGGCGGCAATACTCAATGTGAACAGGCTTTCCCGGTCGGAGGGGAGCGCGTCGCCGGTCCAGGTCACGCGCAGCGTATTCTCCTGCTCTGCCGCAAGACGGAACAACGGCGGCGTAATGATAAAGGGGGGTCTGTTCCCTGCGGCAATAGCCGCGCCGGGCCATCGTCGCGCCGACTGAATGTGGCTATCAATAAGCCAGCTCTCAGAAGAGGTGTTGCTCACCGGCACGCTTAGGGTCGGCATCTGCGCATGATAGATAAACCGCGTCCCACCGATCACCACGCCCGCCTGAGCTACAGGGATCGGCAGCAGCCAGCTCATGACGATATAAAAAAGGAGTTTATTCATAGGCGAGGATAAACGTGGCTGAAGCATTCGCCTTTCCGGCCGTAACCGCGCTGCCGTCCGCGATATAGCGAGCATAGAACTGCAGATGCGCGGAAGTCTGCCCCGGAGAAAGCGCGATGACTTCGCTCGTCTGCCCTGGCGGAATAAGATGTTTATCCTGGTCATAGAGGCCAATGCCAATCCCTGTGGCATCGTCCGCCGCGTCGATAAGCGCCAGGAGATCCGTATTTCGCTGATTTGCCGTCCCGCTGAAGCTCACCGTAACGCCGCTGACGGTGCTGCCGCAGTTCTGCAAATCAATGGCGAAAGGCTGCCAGGCGGAACCATCGCCAGCCTGGTAAAACTGACGGTTCGATACGCTGCCCATCTCCACGTTAATGTTTTCTGAATCCGGCGACAGCGTGCAGGTATTGTCGGTAATCGTGCCGGTGACATAGACACGCCCGTCATGCGCGTCTGCCGTTGCTGTCGTCAGAAGGCAGCAAGCCATGCAGGCATAATAAGCATATTTATTCATCGCTGCGCCTATTCGTATTGCAGGTCGAAATACATCACCGCCGTCGCATTGCCGGAGGTGACCACTGGCCGTGTCGATTTGTAGCGAATGTAGAAGGAGAGCGTATTGCGCCCGGCCTTGAGGGGATAAACTACTGATTCACTATTATTCATACTGACATCATCTTGATCTTCATCAAGCAGCTCCACGCCGATGCCGCTGGCCAGCATATTTTCGTTACCCATGCCGGTATCGGTCAGCGCCAGCAGCGACGGATCATCACTGTCTGCCGTGCCGGTAAACCAGATTTTGGTTCCGGTAATTCCCCGGGAGCAGTTTTTCAGATTAATGTTAAACGGTTTAAATTTTGTCGTCGTTCCGGTTGCGGGAAAATCTTCAACCGAAAACTGCCCCAAATCGATACTCTGGCTGACGCTGGAAATCTCCACATCGCAGGTTTGCGCAACGATCGTGCCGGTAAATTCCAGGTTATTGCCGGTATCACTGGCCTGGCAAAATGGGCTCCCGCAGAGGAGCGCTAAAAAGAGACCGCGTTTTAAGCTCATTTAGTCGAAGTCCACCCGCAGGTTAGCCAGCGCGGTAAATACGCCCTCCGCAGGAATTTCACCGGTCGTGCTAACCGGATAAGCCTGCAGCGCGATGTTGGCTTTGCCCGCATCGTCAGTGACGAAAGGCACCACGCTGCTGGCATCGTTTGGCGTCAATACCGCGCCATCGTTGGTCTCAACCACCACGCCGACGTCCGGGTTATCCGAGGCGATAGCCTGGTTAAGGTGAGTATCCGCTGTCGCAATCAGCCGCAGGCTTAAATTAACCTGCGAATTCACGCCGCTGCATTTCACCGGCACCCTGAATTTTTTATTCCTGACGCTCACCGGCTTTGCCCCGGCGCGGTTGAAGCCACCGCTATAAAGCGAGCCGAAATCCACAAGAATGGTCTGCCCTGCGTTGATTTCGCAGCTTTGTGGCACGGTTACCGTTCCGCTGTAAGCAATGTTGTAAACCACGTTGCTCAGGGGATCGCTCGTCCCTGTCGTCACGTAGACGTTGAACATGGTCTTCGGAGTGATAGTGACGGTCCCCACGAAAGGCCTGGCAATCTTGAGCTGAAACACCAGGTTCGAGTCGCGGATGTAGAACGGTTTGCCGGCGTTTACGCTGTCATCGGTGCCCATATAGGCGTAGTTGGTAGGGAGATAAAGGGTTCCTGCCGCGGAGTCGTCAATTCTCATCGCCCCCTCCAGATAGTCAGGGTCGAGCTTTAAATACTTCCAGGGGCCGCTGGTTTCAACCACGGCGTAGGGTGAAACATAGGAACGATACGTCCGGTTCGAGAGTGCCGAGCCAGCGGGACACACGGCCTGAACGTTCACTTCCTGGTTTTTGGTCAACTGAACCGTATTCCCCGCCGCGTTTTGGGCCGCCGTGAGGGTGGTACTCAGATCGTAATCGACCGTAGTAGGCGCGCCGTTGACGTTTTGACAGACGGCAGCCTGAGCCGCATTGGCTAACAGCAGCCCCGCCAGCGGAATAAAAAATAAACCTGTCTTCATTTAGCGGCATTCCACGCGTTGTCGCACCAGGGCCTGCCGGGTTGCGGGAAGTTGATAATGCACCAGACACTGCCGGGAAGCTCCCCGGCCCCACTGCACTTTGAGCGTTCCCTGGGGGCTCAAACCGGCCAGGTAAACTTCGCCGCCATCGCCGACGATCGCCTCCTCCGCTGACGCATCGGTCGAGGCGGTCGCGCCGAACGGTACCGGCTGCCCGTCGTGCAGCAGCGTCAGGAGCGCACGTTCGCCGACGCGCGCTTTAAAGCTGGCCAGTACCAGCGCGCCCTGCGTAGGCACGACGTTCACGACGGCATCGTCGATATCCACGTCATCCGCCATCGAGTTCACATCCAGCGCCATGCGATTTTGGCGATAGGTCGTGGCGTAAGGCACCACCGCATAGCCCCGGCGATCGGTATGAATGCCCGGCTCGTCATCAATATTGACATTGCCTGCTCCCGGAGCGGCGATCAGCACGTTGGTCTCGCCCAGCGGCTGGCTCAGCGTTAAGCCGTGCGCATGCGCCACTATGCCGCCGCTCAGCCCGTAATTTATCTGCTGATAATCGCCGTTATTGCTGGTGTTATAGCCCACGTTGACATTGCCTTCGGCGCCATCATATTCGAGGCTGGCGGCGCCGCTTTTGCCAACGCCATGATTTTGATAACCCTGCTGTACGCTATAGCTGAGATTGTTTTGCGCCAGCGCGGTACCGCTTATTCCGGCATTTTGGTTGACGCCGCCGTGCCGATCGGTACTGGTGCTGAACGTGGCGTAGATATTGTGATGCTTGTGGGTAATATCATCGCTGTGATGTAGCCACTGGCTGAGCGGCAGCGAGAGATTCAGGGCAATAAGCTGGTCGCTCTTGTCCTCTCCCGGGGCACGGTTTTGGTTATAAGAGAGGCTCCATGACACGCCCGCCAGAGTATCGCTATAGCCCACTTGCAGCAGCGTGTTCTTCTCACCGGTATGCCAGTAGCTCTGCTGACTACCGGTTACATAAAGCGAACCAAAACGCCCAAGCTGCTGCGAGATATTCAGCTGAATCTTGCCGCGTTTGGTGTAATAGAGGTTGTAGTAATCGCTCCAGCTACGCTGGTCTTCATTTTCGTCGGTTGGACCGTTATAGCCAGACATGCGCTTCAACGCCGTCTCGTCGAGGGTATAAAAACCCGATGTTGAGTAGCGATAGCCGAGCAGCTGAAAGTTAGTTCCCAGACTATTCAGCGATTTAGCGTAAAGAAAACGCGTGGATTGCCCCTGATGCTCGCTATCATCAGCCAGGGTGCTGCGCGCCTGGGTCAGGTCGACGGAAATCGCCCCCCAGTCGCCCAGATTGGCTCCCGTACCTAACGCCAGCGCGCGATAATGATCGGCAAACTGCGTCCCGCCGTAGACGGTAAAGCCGTGCGGCAGGCCCCATATCAGCGTCGCCTGGCCAAACTTAACGTCCTCTTTCTGGCTGCTGTCGCCGCGATAGCTCGCCGCCGTGGCCGCGTATTTCAACCGCCCTTCACGTTGCAGAATTGGCACAGCGGAATACGGCACGCTATAGCGAGTGATGCTGCCATCGGACTCTTTTATCTCAACGCTCAAATCACCGCTGCTGGCCGTGGAGTAAAGGTCGTCAATGGTAAATGCGCCGGGAGAGACGTAGCGCTGGTCGATGGTGTAGCCATTCTGCCGAATGGTCACCTGGGCATTGCTTTTAGCGATACCGTGGATGGTCGGTGCGAAGCCTTTCATACTGTCAGGCAGCATGTTGTCATCGGAAGCCAGCTGAATGCCGCGAAAGGGCAAACTGTCGAAGATCGCGGAAGGCGTATAGCTATCTCCTGCGGTCAGTTCGCTTTTCAGAGCGCGCAGATCGCGCTCTACATACGTGCTGATATGCTGCCAGTCGCTTTTATTGCTCTCGCCGCCGCTGTTATCGTTCCAGGTGGAATAGTTACGCAAGCGCCAGGCGCCAAGGTTCAGGCCGCTGTTAAGGCCAAGAAACAGGGTATGGGCATCAACGCCGCCCTCGCTGCGATCGCGGCTATTCGCACCGGTAAACGTGTAATTAAGCAATAGCGCGTTGATCCCTTCATCCCAGTATTCAGGTGCAATATAGCCCCTGGCGCTGTTCTTCATCGCCGCCTGGGGAATACTGATATTCAGGCGCTGCTGGGTGAAATCAAAGCGCGCGAAAGCCGCGGGAATGGCGGCGGCAATATCCACGCACCCTTGAGAAGAGGGCTTTAACAACCCCGGAAAGGCCTCAACGTTCACCTTCATCTCTTTGAGCATATCAGGCGTCAGACAAGCGCTTAGCCCGGAGTCGTCTGCGGCTGGCGTCCTGGCGGAGGGTTTCGCTTCGTAGAAGGTCATATCGCGGGTGGCAAGAAAGGCGCCATTCAGATAGACGTCGACCCGATAAACGCCAGGCGCCTGGCCGTTGCCTTCAAAACGTGAAAGATCGGCGATCCTGGACGGATCGTCCGATAAAAACGCGGGATTAAAATAGTTATCCGCCCAGCCCTTCGGCAGCGTTAACACGCTGACTAAGGTCAGGGTCATCAGCACCGGTTTACTGACAGACGGCGATTGACGCTTTATAGCAGCCATTTTCTGCACGCTAAGATTGGCTCTGGCAGGTTTGTACAGGCGTGGTCGCACCAAAATCATTGACGGTCTGGAAGGTTACCCGGCTTTCGCTGCTCTGCAACGTCAGCTCGCTTTTTGGCGCGACCATGGCATTCGGCAGTTTTCGGCTTCCAGCATGTATTTCAACCAGAGAGACATAGTAGGGCGACGGATTGGTAACAATTAATCGACCGTTTTGGCTATGGCAGCGCAGCATCGCGGGCGCATTTGTGGAAGGAACGGACAAATCCGCAGGACGAATAAAAAGTTTAATGACGCTTTGGGTCGCAATTTGCAATGAATTATTCGCCAGCCTGGTTTTATCGACCGAGGGGATCGCTTTGCTATTGAGATAGAACACGCTTTCCCGGTCGGTGGGCAAAGACGGACCGATGTACATAATTCGCAGGGTGTTCTCTTTTTTCGGCTGAATCACGAACAGCGGCGGGGTAATAATAAAATCAGCGCTCCGGCTACCATCAGCATTGGCAACCCAGGACTGAATCAGGAAAACGTTGTTCTCCGAGGAGTTAATAACCGGCAGAGAGACCTGCTTGCTTCCCTGTGGATAGATAACGCGGGTTGATCCCAGAGCAATACCGCCCGCGTGCGCCTGGTTTATTATTCCAGCGATAGCCAGCAACAGCGATAGAAATTGAATTGTTCTTTTAAGCATTTTCTAAGTAAATAAACGATTTTGGGCGCAACATAAATAGCGTTTCCTCCGTGCAAGATGCACGGAGGAATACCTGAAAAGAAATCAGGAGTACACCATACTAAAGGTGGCGGTAGCAGAGACGTTACCGGCAACTACAGCGCCGGTGGCGATATAATCGACGCTCAGCGGAACCACGTTTTCACCATCAATTAACGTTACGGTGCCAGAAGTATCGCCAATATTGAGCGGCTGGCCGTCCGGACCATACAGCTGCAGAGCGACGTTGGTAGCCGCACCAGCACCTGCGGTGTTGGCAAGGGAGCCGGCCAGCGTACCGTCCTGCTGACCGTTAAAAATAACTGCGGCTTCCTGGCTTACCGTGGTATCGCAATCTTCCAGTTTGATCGAGAAATCTTCTTTTTGATTCGCAACCATGCCGGCGGCCGTTAATTTGCTGGCACGAACCTGGCTTAAGGTGACCGTTTGATCAACGGAGTCAGCAGAAACAGAACAGGCGGCATTAACAACCTGGCCAACAAAATTAACAGTGCCACCAGAAACGGTCGCCGTATCCGCAAAAGCGGAAGTCATCATGCCGCCTGCAGAAATAGCAGTCACCATCATGGCTAATAGATGCTTTTTCATATAATCCCTTTTAAATTTAATAAAAACCCAGTGTTATAGTTTGATAAATATCAGACATTGGTGGACAAGGGCTTTCGCTCAGGCCAGCCTGACGATCCCTGGCTTTATATGCTACAGGAAGACACTCACGTCATTAATATGAGATAACTTACTGACCAGTAATCGCCTCACTCAAATAAACACTCTGACATTAGTTAATTATTATAAAAGGTATAAACAGTTGCAATCATCACCTGCTGTTTTTATAGGACTACACATAACCTCATGTTTTAAAAGAACTATAGTCATGAGATACACCCTATGCCATCAGGACTATTGACTTTTTAATTAATACATGAATGCACGAAAGACAACCGTTCGTAATACTTTTTAAAAGGTGTTTAATTGATGTAAAAAAACACCTTTTATGCAACATCGCTAATAGGCCGTCGGTAATTTCTTCATGTCTAATAAACGACCGCCATCGATACTAATATAACCCCCTTTCTTAAGTTCAGAGAGAAGTTTCATCGTACGGCTACGGGATATGCCCGTTCGTCTTTGAATAAAGTTAAGGACGTTAATGCTTTGTCGGTATTCGCTGGCATAAGCCCAAAGCTCGATTAATAATGCGCGCACCTTCAGATAAGAATCCACGCCAACCAGCTCCCGATCCCGTACGCTCATCACCATCAGACGATAGGCAAGTATTCGTGCGACATCGTGCCACAGATCGCACTCATCGACGGTCTTAATAAAGTCGGGCAAAGAAACCGCACGTCCGCTGCACTCGGTTTCGGCCACCAGAAAGTGCTCCGGTCGGGTCGGAACATCGTAGGTTACCCCATAGCTATCGACGAGTCCGACAATAGAGGGCGCAAATGTAGAACTCACATGAAGTCCACTGCCGCAGCGGCAAAATGAAAAAATCCCGGACTGCAGAAGGACTATTTTATTCTCACCGCCAGAATTAAGTAAAAACTCATCACCAGGATTTAAATTAAAAGGCTTACCAAAAGACCATAATGCGGAGAAGAGCGCATCAAGCGCTGCATGTGGTTTAGCCTGCTGGGAAAATAAATATGAGTGTAAGGTATTCTCATTATCGTTTTCAGCAATGTCAACTTTCATTTTTTCATTAAAAACCATAATCATAGGTCAACCCAACATATACTTAATGAAAGGTGTCTTCAATTAATTATAAATAAAACCACCTGGTAGTATATCTGTACCAAACCCGCACAAATACGCAATACTTAGCACGATGAGTAAATTCTTAATAAAAATACCAACAAGCTCAATTAAACCTCAAAACATAATATTAACAGGACAATAAAATCACAAATGAAACTATTTCTCGGAAAATAAAAAACCTCATAAAAAATAGTGATTCAGAATATTAAACTCTCTGAATCACTATGAACAAGACGATTTATCTTCACTAAACAGCAGGGAAAGAGGTGTTATTAACTAAAATATTTTGGCACTGAGTAATATTCCACCATCTTTTCTGCCAGCCAACCGCCATCTTCACCGTTAGAGTGAATTGTCGTAATGCTTACCGTTGAGCCTCCCCCCCAAAGTATCGAGAAAACGTTATAGTCAGGGAGATTTAATGCCTGCATCTGCCCCCAGTCGTAGCCATTATCCTGGCGTAAAAAGTCGCCGACTGTCGCTACGCCATAAGTAGCGCTATTCACCGTCGTATTTAACAGATCCGAAGCGATGGTATTGAGATCGCTGCCAATACGCGCATCGCCCATAAAGAAGCTTCCGCCCGACGCGTAGTGCGCGGCGGCAATTTTACTGTTGCCTTCGTCTACGGTTGGCATATGGCCCCCCGGGATTTGCCATAGCATAGCCGGTTTATGCAGGTCTTTAGCCGCTTGTTTTACCATCCCTAAATAATTAAACCAGCAGGTCGCGTTCCAGCCATAGTGCGCTAATGCATCCGGGCTAAAGCAATCGCGTTCAAATTTATCAAAGGCGATAAAATCTGGCGCATATTCACCGCTATACACTCCCAGCTCATTGATAAAGCTGGCTATCGCTGTCCCCTGGGCCACAGGATCGGCATTTGCTCTGAGTACCCAGTCTGCCGTTCCCGTCGCCCAGACGTTGGTCTGCCAGCCGAAGGCCACGTCCGGCGCAAACTGGCGCACAATATAGTTAATCGCCTGGACATAACCATAAAGATCGTTAGAAAACGTCGGCAACAGCGGCGCGCTGAATCCCGGAAGAGCAGGCAAAGCGTTAATCGCCGCCGCCAGCTGGACGTTAACCTGTACGCTATTCGCTTTACGTACCGCGGTATAGCCGTACGGCTCCTGCTGTATCGCGCCAAGGAAATCCGGATTCAGCACAAAGGTGGCGGGAACGGCGTGCTGCTCGTCCTTCCAGGACTGCGCCGCAAGACACTGGGTGATGAAGTTACCAAAGTGGTTACGTAACCGCTGTCCGTCCTGAAGATCCGAGAGCGCGCTGCCGCCGCTGGCGTTAGCGGTATAAACCACCATGACCGGCATCACGGAGCGTCCCGCTTCTTTTTCAATCTCACGCACCAGCGGAACGGTTTTGTGAATCGGCAGCGAGTCATAATCAAGGAAGCCGTCACCGTTTTTATCCACTTCCGCCGCCGGTAGCGGGTCGCCGCCGCCGTCAAAACCATCATATTTAAACAGGGCGCTAAAAGGGACGTCGCGATATAGCGATACGGTATCCGCGGCATTCACCGTCACCCCGCCGTGGGCAAGATAGTCCGGCCAGCCTTTAACCTGCAGTGGAACGCCCTGCACAAACTCGAGCGTAATATGATTGACGCTTTTCAGCAGCCGCAGCGGCGCATCCTGTTCACAGCGCCACGGTGTACCGGCGACGTAAACATCGGGAGTCTCAACGCTATACTGTCCGGGAGCCAGATGCATCGCCAGCGTTTGCAGACGGGCATCGCTCTCCAGCATCACGGTATATTGATATTGCCCGCAGCAGAACCGATAGCGCTGAGGCGATACGCCCTCAGGTAAACCTAGTATCGTCACCTGAACTTCGACAAAATCATGACTATCAACCCCGGTCTGCTGGAAGCCGATGCTCACCTCTTTCACCTGGCCCTGCTCAGGGGTAAAAATCGTCGGTCGGGCGGGATGGCTAATCATCTGGTTATTGATTACCGTCGACTGTAAGCCAATCTCGTAGCAGTGACCGGCGATAAGCCGATCCACCAGCTGTATTTGGTTGACGGGCATCGTCAGGGTTCTTTCGCATACCCCAGATTCCGACCACAGCTCAACCACCATTTCCGCGCCGGCAAACTCAGGGGCATCGACGATAAGACGTACTGAAGCAAACTGTACCGGCGCCTGATACGCGACCTGACAGGTCTGGCAGTCAGATCCGCCAGCCAGCTTCAGCCTGAACGTCGATTCAACGGGTACGATCTGCATATCATCATTACTCAGCTCCAGCACAGCGATCGTGTACTCACCCGCGCTAAGATCGCTGATGGTCAGCGTCTCTCCCCACTCGCCTGCAAAGCGTCGTGAAGTCGCATCCGGATAGAACAGGTCGATCGTCGGCTTCAGGGTGGTGTTTTGTTTTAACGAAGGGAACTGAATATTGATCTTGCCCTGACGGCCTGGGTCGTGCGCGAGGATTGCCGTTAAGCCGCTCATAGTGACCGGAGTTTGGGTAGCGGAAAGATAGAACTGCAGCTCAGCGCTTGCGCCGCCCTTTAGCCAGAATTGCCCATCATTATTTATCGTAATCGTGTTCTTTTCGATTGGCCAACCGCCGTCGCTGCCCAACGTTACGGGCTTGTTGCCGAGCAAAGATCCGCTGAACGCGCTGTAAGGATCGGGATGCGCGCTGGCGGTAAACTGCAGCTTAAGTTGGTTAAGGTCGATAGCCTGGGCATAGAGGTTGGTCAGCGTCAGAGTCACCCGTTGATACCAGCTGGTCGTGCTCAGCGGGCTTGCGACAACAGTCATTCCCTCTCCTTCCACAACCGCATCATCGCCCTGCTCTTCAGGCTCAGGAGCCATCTCATCCGTACCCTCATCGTCAGGGATAATCTCTTCCGGTACAGGCACGACATCATCAGTTTGATCATCGACGGGGGCTTCAGGTTCCGGCTGCCCCTCGTCCGCAGATTCATCAGCGCTATCATCTTGCGCAGATGAGGCCAGGGTTAAGCTAAAAGTTGAGATTTTGACCGGTACCTGAGTGGCGGCAAAGCTGAAGAATAACGTGCCGCTTTCACCGGGCTGCAGCAGCAGCGGTTGGCTGTTATTAATAATGATTTCATTGACGTCGAGGGCTCCCTGCGTTTTACCGCTTAAGGTGAGGGGCATATCCCCTTTAAGCGTACCGCCAAAATTGCCCCACGGATCCTGATGTCCGGACCCGGTAAAACCAATGGCCGCATGATTGATATCCACGGCGCTGTTATTTTCATTGGTGATGGTTAAGGTGATTTTTTGATACCAGCTGTTCACATCGATCTGGCTGTTTTTAATCGAGACCGTCATTGACAAAATTCCTCATTCCCTGGTGGAAAAAAGCCCCGGTAAACCGGGGCTTGCATTTTTTAGCCCACTATTTTTCGCTTAACGAAAAGGATCAGTAAGCACCAAGGTCAGTCCATGCCTGGCCCGCAGCGCAGTTCAGATCCGGCTGGTCGCCCTGAGACCACCATTTCACCTGGTAGTTATGGCCTTTCCAGCTGACGGTTTCAAAGGTACCCCAGTTGCCGCCATAAACGGTGCTGGCATCCCACAGCGGGTAAGGCGTCGTCGCGTCATCCGTGGAAGTGTCATCTTCCGCAGGCGTGGTGTCTTCTTCCGGTTCGACAGGCTCTACCGGAACTACGGTATCGTCCTCTTCAGGCTCAGGCTGCACCTGAGACGCCGACGGAACGACAACCAGCACATAACGCTGCTGGGAAGAAGGCTCGCCCCAGGCATCACGAACGAACAGGGTGAACTGGAAGTTGGTGTTAACGGTCACTTCCGGAACGACGAACTCGATGACGGCGCTGGTCTTATCTGCCACGCTGATTTCAGAAGGAACGCCCCAGCTCCAGGTAATCTCGTCTTTATCTTCATCAGAGGAACCTTCACCAGAGAGCTGTACGGTAGAACCGCCCACAACGCGCAGTTCAATGGCAGCCTTCGGCGCGTGGTTGATCGCCGGTTCAGGCTGAACGCTATCGTCATCCTGTTCATCTGCCGGATCGACGTTGATGCCTTCGAAATAGAACGGATCCATATCGATAACTTCAGAAGCTATTTCATAGCCCAGACCTTCACGCGCGGCGTTCACCAGCACGCCGTTGTCCTGGTCGATAGTCCAGGTGAACATTCCCCCGAGCCCCAGCTTCGCGGCGTACTCGCCCTTAGCTTTAACAGAACGCGGCGTGTCCAGAGACATGAACAGTTTGCTTTCCGGGTTGTAGAGGTAATCCGCATTGGCCACCTGGTCGGTATAGACGTTGAAACCGTTGCGGCCTTTCTGGTTTTCCAGGTCCAGGTAGTTATAAATAACGTCATACCATTCGGTGGTACCGGATTCGAAGGTACCGGTGGTGGTACCGGTACCCGGGTTATAGGAGCCTTTCAGCGGAGACAGAGATTCCAGCTCAACGCTGCGGCCATTGCGAGTATAACCGGCATAGCCAATGTTAATGCGGTCTGCCGGGAAGCCTTCGGCCAGCAGATGGTCGACGATGGTATTGACCGCCCAGCCGCCTTCTTCCAGCGCGTTCAGGTTGGTGTGATGGGTCAGGGTTTCCGCCCACGGCGTACCGAAGAAGTCGTAGGTCATCACGTTGATGCCGTACAGACCGGCCTGCAGCAGCGCTTTCACGTTGGAGTAATCGAAGGTCTTCACTACCGCGGAGCTGGCAATGGAGATTTTGACGTTGCTCAGACCGGCGGAATCCAGCTGCTTACGCAGCTCGCCGATCAGCAGCGCATAGTTTTCGCCGTCTTCCGGGCCGTAAGGATTGCCCGCGCCTTCCGCGTTCGGGTATTCCCAGTCGATATCCACTTCGCTGAACATCGGGAACTGTTTGAACAGTTTTACCACGCCTTTCGCGAAGGTTTTACGGGCGGAATCAGAAGCTGCGGTTTCGTGGAAGCTGTTACTCATGGTCCAGCCGCCGATGCTCATGGACAGCACCAGATCGTGACCCTGCTGCTTCGCTTTGGCCTGCAGATCGCGCAGGCCGCCGAGCAGACCTTTGGTATTCGCCTGAGTGACGGTTTTCGGATCGACGTCCCAGCCGCTGACGGAGTGGCCAACGTTAACGTAGGACTGGAAATCGCCCCACGGGTCGAGGAAGGTCGGCTCATATTTGACTTTTCCGCACTGCTCGGCGGCTTCGGCAACCACATCGCGGTACATCCCATCCACTTTATGGAAGCCGGTGACGCCGACGAAACCGACGATGATTTTGTCGTAAGCGGTAGGCGCAACGTTGGTCAGATCGTAACCGCGACCGCGGTTATCTTTCGAATCATCTCCCTGCAGGCGACCATCATACTGGGACCAGTCGGTGTAGTAGCCGAATACTTTGGGCTTAGCCGTGGAAGACTTGTACTGGTTATATACCGGCTTCGCGACGCGAGCAGAAGTATAGCTGTATGCGCTGACTTCTTTCGCTGGGTTAAAGCCGTCTGCGGCGTTGCTGGTTTCGGTCAGCGTATCGCCCTGTATCAGTTTGCTAGTAGCCATTATTAATTTCCTTTTAAGCTTGAAAAATTGTCGCAGTTCGTTCTGCCGGACCAATAATTCAATGCTTACGAGACAATGGCTAATCACATAACATCATGTTTTCAACATCTCATTCACGCTATTTTATGCGAGAAAAATGATGGCGGTAATTCTTAAATCATCAGCGGATATACGTATCTCAGCAAAATCATGGCGAAAACATCAGCAGCACATTAAATCTCATTTATCAGTGGGTTAAATATCATTTACTTTACATGAGATTATGTGATTAAGCTCTCATCATCAAATGACATTAGAATAATACGAATGACAAGTAATAGATTAAGCCAATTCTCGTACAATATATTGAACCCACGCAATCAGGATCTATATATCTAAAGGACGACAACATGAAAACTTATCTCATCAATGATAATTGCGTTTACAACGAAGGAAAGTATGAGCTGAGAACCACCTCAAACTCACAGGTCATTAAAATGACGGCAATGAGGGCGAAGTGCCTGAGCTTCATCATCGAAAATGCAAATATGGATATTATTGAACGGCAAAAAATAACTTCAGAATTATGGGGAAGCCGTAGTCACTTTGTGAATGACGCAAATTTAACGCAAATACTCTACTTAATCAGAAGAGATCTGAAGTCCCTTGGGATAAATGACCTGTTTATCACCATCCCAAGACAGGGCATTCAGGTTAATAAAGAAATTCCTATTAAAGCCATGGAGAGCGAAAAGAAAGGAACAAAACGACAGGTGTTCAGAAAGACGCTGGCAGCATTAACCACCGTGTTTTCTGTCACCCTCGGCACGGTGATGTACCTGCACATTCATTAATTCAAGGAAATGAAAAATGAACCCGATTATTGATGGTATTTTAGTAATGGAAGGCGGCTATACCAACAATCCTAAAGATAAAGGTGGAGCCACCAACTGGGGGATCACTGAGGCAACGGCCCGAGCTCATGGTTATACAGGAGAGATGATCAACCTGACGCGAGCTGAAGCATTTTCTATCCTCGAAGAGGATTACTGGATCAAACCCGGATTTGAGCAGATCTCAACTATATCCTGGCCCATTTCTTTCGAACTCTGCGATGCCGCAGTCAATATTGGCCCCCACTATCCTTGCGTCTGGCTACAGCGCTGGCTCAACGCGCTAAACCGGGAAGAAAAAAGTTACCAGGATATCAAAACCGATGGCAAAATTGGCCCTCGGACCCTCTCCGCTCTCAATCACTTTCTGGCCTTAAGGGGCAAACAGGGTGAAGAAGTGCTGATAAAAGCGCTCAACTGCAGCCAGGGAGCCTACTATCTGGATATCACAGAAAAAAACAAAGGTAATGAAGAGTTTATTTATGGCTGGATGAAGGCCAGAATCACCTAAGATCATCGTGGCAATACAGCTAATAAAAGACTCAGGGACGAGACTTTTATTAGCATAAATATAGACTGGACATCACTTAATGAATTTTTGCATTTTCCAGAGCCTTTTTAATCTTCTCGCCAAGAATTTTCAAAATCGGCCCTGCAAATACCCCGCCAAGCCCCGCGGCGAGCAACACCATATTAAAACTAAGCTCTTTTTCAATCGCCACGGCGCTGAGCAAAAAACTGGTAAAACAGGAAACCACAACCTGGGTTAAACAGTGCATGATGCCCTTATGGGAATGATCATCACCTTCTTGCTTATCACGCCGGATAAGGTAGCTAACAAACCCGCCCCAGGCTCCGATAGCAATAATGGTGATAAAAATTTCAACTTCCAGCAAAACGACTTCCGTTGTCGCCAAATGATTTGGAATAGACATAGAACACTCCTTGATGAAGGCGTACAAAATGGTACACAATAAGTGTAAAGAGGTTAGCTATCTACCAGTAATCAAAGAGCATCAAACCAAACCATATTAACTATATCGTTTGAAGTGATACTCCTCAGCGACGAAATGATGACAGAGTGTGTAACATGGAAACAATTTCATTTATCACTGATATATTTTTACTGTTTCTGTTCCATGATGCATAAATCTGTATAGATTTAAAAGTAAGTTCCGGTGGCGGTTGCACAAACTTAATATCATATTTACGCTGATTCTTATAGAATAGCGCTAACTTCAACGGCATTAAGGCTATGAATGAAGTACGTTCAATCATACTCATTAAGCCATTAAGGGAGTCGCTACGATAGCCAATAATACGTGAGCCTTTATAATAAAGATCATCTTTAAAAAGACCCTTATCATTAATAATCATCGGGGAGTGCATGCCCGGCTGATACATCGCATGACGGGAGGAATAGAAATGATGTAATGAAAGATGAGGTAAGGTGCTTAAGATATGATTACTGGCAAAAATGCAGACAAAGCTTTTGAAACTATCGATCAGCTGATTATCAATCCCGGGGACGTTCAACGGCTCGGTACCAATCAGAACATCACATTCTGCTGTAAGCAGTAGCTCCGTCATCATCTCACGAGAGAGATTTCTTGATGAATAATGGTTGAGTAATACCCGTTCAAAGATATCTCCGGCATAAAGCTGTGAGAGATAGTAAGCCTCAACGATATCACCGCCTAAAATAGTCAGCCGGGCATCACGACTCCCTTTATGCTCGGGAATAAAGGTACTATTTATCAGTTCCATAACCTGACGGAAATTTTGATGGATCTCGATCGCTTTAGCGGTGGGTAACAGGCCATCTTTACCACGGATAAACAACTCTTCCTGATAATAGCTCTGTAAACGGCGAAGCGCCAACGAGACCGCCGCCGGAGTGATACCAAGTTTTTTTGCTGCTTTGGCAGCATTTCCAGCTGAAATAACAGCGTCAAGGGTCTTGATTAAATTGTAATCAAAATCCTTGTTGGCACCTTTCGATCCCATCCGCTGTCAGCCTCTAAAAACGAAAAAAGCAATATAGATAATACTCAAAATAAATCAATTCTTAGCCCTTATAAATAATAGGTTAATTAAAAAGATAGGGCTGCGGATAGAAAAAAGCCTGAACGCGAAGGCCCAGGCTTAGTGGAAGACTGAAAATGAAATGCAATTAGCGGGTCAAATCATCGAAAAATTTCTTCACGCCATCGAAGAAACTTTTGGAGCGCGGGCTATTCTTTTCACCCGTTGGGCCACCAAAGCTTTCCTGCAGATCTTTCAGCAGCTGCTTTTGTTTATCATTCAGGCCAACCGGCGTTTCGACGACCACGCGGCACAGCAGATCGCCCTGCGCGCCGCCGCGAACGGACTTCACGCCTTTACCGCGCATCCGGAACAGCTTACCTGTCTGCGTCTCGCCCGGTATTTTAAGATTTACACGACCGTCCAGCGTCGGGACTTCGATTTCACCGCCGAGAGCAGCCATAGTGAAGTTGATCGGTACTTCACAGTACAGATTATTTCCTTCACGCTCGAAAATGGCGTGCTGCTTAACCTGAACCTGAACATACAGATCGCCTGCCGGTGCGCCATGCTCGCCGGCTTCACCTTCACCTGCCAGACGAATACGGTCGCCGGTATCAACGCCCGCCGGGATTTTAACCGACAGCGTTTTCGTTTTCTCGACGCGGCCATGACCGTGACATTTATTGCACGGATCTTTGATCAGCGTACCGCGTCCCTGACAGTGCGGACAGGTCTGCTGAACGGCGAAGAAGCCCTGTCGCATCTGAACCTGGCCTGCCCCGTGGCAGGTCGGACAGGTCTGCGGCTGGCTGCCCGCTTTGGCGCCGCTGCCGTGACAAACGTCGCACTCTTCCAGAGTCGGGATACGGATCTCTTTCGTTACGCCGCGAACGGCTTCTTCGAGCGTAAGATCCATGTTATAGCGCAGGTCTGAACCGCGCGATGCGCGCTGACGACCACGTCCGCCGCCGAAAATATCGCCGAAAACATCGCCAAAGATATCGCTGAAATCCGCGCCGCCGCCAAAACCGCCGCCGCCGCCCATACCGCCCTGCTCAAACGCAGCATGGCCGTACTGATCGTAAGCTGCACGCTTCTGGGCATCAGTCAGGATTTCATACGCTTCTTTGATTTCTTTAAACTTTGATTCTGCCTCTTTATCGCCCTGGTTGCGGTCCGGGTGATACTTCATGGCCAGGCGCTTGTACGCCTTTTTGATTTCACGCTCTTCCGCTGTTTTGGAAACGCCTAAAATCTCGTAATAGTCTTGCTTTGCCATTGGTGTTTTTCAGCCCCTTAACATGCGTGCACGGGCGGAGAGGAAACCTCTTCGCCCGTGCCAGTGTTTTACCCGTTCAAAGGGCGATTATTTTTTGTCTTTCACTTCTTCGAACTCAGCGTCAACAACATCGTCGTCCTTCGCGTTGCTCTCGGAAGCGTCAGCGCCGCCAGCCTGCTGCTGGGCGTGCTGCTGCTGAGCGATTTCCATCAGCTTCTGGGAAGCCTGGGCCAGCGCCTGCATTTTCGCTTCAATATCGGCTTTATCTTCACCTTTCAGGGAAGTTTCCAGCGCGGTCAATGCAGACTCGATAGCGGTTTTATCGTCAGCCGGCAGTTTATCGCCCGCTTCTTCAACCTGCTTACGGGTGCTGTGCAGCAGATGGTCACCCTGGTTACGGGTCTGAACCAGTTCTTCAAACTTACGGTCAGATTCCGCGTTAGCTTCTGCTTCACGAACCATTTTCTGGATCTCTTCTTCGTTCAGGCCAGAAGAGGCTTTGATGGTGATCTTCTGCTCTTTACCGCTGTTTTTGTCTTTCGCGGAAACGTGCAGGATACCGTCGGCGTCAATATCGAAGGTGACTTCGATCTGCGGCATGCCGCGCGGCGCCGGGTTAATCCCATCCAGGTTGAACTGACCCAGAGATTTGTTATCAGATGCGCGTTTACGCTCACCCTGCAGCACATGGATGGTTACCGCAGACTGGTTGTCTTCCGCAGTAGAGAACACCTGGCTGTGCTTAGTCGGGATAGTGGTGTTCTTGTTGATCAGCGCAGTCATCACGCCGCCCATGGTTTCGATACCCAGAGAAAGCGGGGTAACGTCCAGCAGCAGTACGTCTTTTACTTCACCGGTCAGAACACCGCCCTGGACAGCTGCGCCAATGGCCACGGCTTCGTCCGGGTTAACGTCTTTACGCGGCTCTTTACCAAAGAACTCAGCAACTTTCTTCTGCACCATTGGCATACGAGTCTGGCCGCCAACGAGAATAACGTCGTTGATGTCAGACACGGACAGGCCAGCATCCTGCAGAGCAACTTTCAGCGGCTCGATGGAACGGTTAACCAGATCTTCTACCAGGCTTTCCAGTTTCGCACGGGTCACTTTAATGTTCATGTGTTTCGGACCGGTGGCATCTGCGGTGATGTACGGCAGATTCACGTCGGTCTGCTGAGCAGAAGAGAGTTCAATCTTCGCTTTCTCAGCGGCTTCTTTCAGGCGCTGCATCGCCAGCGGGTCGTTACGCAGGTCGATGCCCTGATCTTTCTTAAACTCGTCAACGAGGTAGTTGATCAGACGGGTGTCGAAGTCTTCGCCGCCCAGGTGGGTGTCACCGTTGGTCGCCAGAACTTCGAAGGTTTTTTCACCGTCAACTTCGTCGATTTCGATAATGGAGATATCGAAAGTACCACCACCAAGGTCGTATACCGCGATAGTACGGTTGCCGACTTCTTTATCCAGACCGTAAGCCAGCGCAGCGGCTGTCGGTTCGTTGATGATACGTTTGACTTCCAGACCTGCGATACGGCCGGCGTCTTTGGTTGCCTGACGCTGAGCATCGTTGAAGTAAGCTGGTACGGTGATTACCGCTTCAGTTACCGGTTCGCCCAGGTAATCTTCAGCCGTTTTCTTCATTTTCTTCAGCACTTCAGCAGAGATCTGCGGCGGTGCGGTTTTGGTGCCTTTCACATCAAGCCATGCGTCGCCGTTATCTGCGGCCACGATTTTGTACGGCATGATAGAAACGTCACGCTGGACTTCTTCGTCCTGGAAGCGGCGGCCAATCAGGCGTTTAATCGCAAACAGGGTGTTTTGCGGGTTTGTCACTGCCTGACGTTTAGCCGGCTGACCAACCAGAGTTTCACCATCCTGGGTATAGGCAATGATAGAAGGCGTGGTGCGATCGCCTTCGGCGTTCTCCAGCACGCGTGCAGTAGTGCCATCCATAATCGCTACACAAGAGTTGGTAGTACCCAGGTCGATACCAATAATTTTACCCATCTAAACGTCTCCACTAAAAATTCAGTCAACATGTGGTTGTGAACCTGTAATAAGGGCGAAACGTGCGGTTTCAACTACCCAGACATCATTTTTTTTCAGGTTCATTCACTGCGGTTGACTACAAGATGGGGTCACCCGCGACTTCATCAAGGGGGGGATACGAAAAATTTTTACTCTGACCGCGCCGCCGGGTACATCCCGGCAGCCGATAACGCGCGAAATGCCGCGCTAAAAACGCCCATTACATAATTTAAAATTATTATTAAACCTAAATACATTCACACCGTAATTGACATAATCCGCAATCATTACGTGCTAAATACAATAAAGTTCCAGTGATAAAATGCGTCGTCCTAATAACCCATCTAATAATCAGGAAATCCTCATGAAATCACTGATTCATATATCAGCAGGATTATTTTTGAGCGCGACGTTAGCCGCGTCGGCGTCCGCTAACGATCATAAAATTTTAGGGGTTGTCGCCATGCCGCGAAATGAGACTAACGATCTCACCCTGAAGCTACCGATATGCAGGGTAATTAAGCGTATCCAGCTGACTGCCGATCGCGGCGATGTCCAGCTGTCCGGCGCAACGGTGTACTTCAAAGTCAGCAACAGCGCCAGCCAAAGCCTCAGCGTCCCGTCAACTATAAAAGAAGGGGAAACAACCGGCTGGATTAATATTAATAGCGACAACGACAACAAACGCTGCGTTAAAAAAATCGCTTTTTCTGGTCACACCATTAACTCTTCCGATATGGCCTCGCTAAAAATTATCGGCGACGATTAATATTCCGGTTCACATTATCAAAACGCTTATGAAGATTAATTATCTGGATGATGAAGACCTCTCTTTTCTGCATCGCTGCAGCGAAGAGCATCTGGAAACATTCACTCGAATTCTGACTCACAATGAGAATGGAAAACCCCGGCTTTCAAGTACGCTATTGCGTAATGAAACCTTTCAGGCGATGGAAGGACACCCTGAGCGCTATCGCCGCAACTGGCAGCTCATTGCCGGGGAACTCCAGCACTTTGGCGGTGATAGCATCGCCAACACGCTGCGTCGTCATGGCAAGTTCTATCGCGAAATTTTGCTGGACGTCTGCAAGAGACTAAAAATCAAAACCGATAAACAAGCCTCTACCCCGGAAATAGAACAACATCTCCTGGAACACTTTCTGGAGCATAGCTGGAAAAAGATGGATGAGCGGCAAAAAGCCGACTTCTTTAGTGCCGTTGAGTGTCGTGTCAAAGAGCAGAAAGAGCTGCTTCCCCATCTGCTTCAGACAAATAAGTTAGCGCAGGGAGTCTCGCATCTTCTTGAAACCCGACTGACGAAGATCCTCCGCACCCACGCCGCGGTGAGCGTCATCGGCCACGGGCTGGTACGCGGAGCAGGGCTTGGCGGACCGCTCGGCGCCGCGTTTAATGGGGTAAAAGCCGTGAGCGGCAGCGCATATCGGGTGACCATTCCAGCCGTGTTGCATATTGCCTGTTTAAGGCAAATGACCAGACTTCATCAGGGAAAAAATGAAATTGGCGAAAAATACCCCGCCAGATCATAGACAGTATCGTAACGCCTAATTATTATGCCGCGCCCCGACGCAGAGACGGCGGGGAATGCTTCCCTTTCTAATCATTATTTTGAGGAATTATGGGCAACACTAAGTTGGCTAATCCGGCACCGCTGGGCCTTATGGGCTTCGGCATGACCACTATTCTGCTTAACCTGGCAAATAGCGGCCTGTTCGCGTTTGATGTAGCTATCCTGGCGATGGGCATTTTTTATGGCGGCATTGCGCAGATTTTTGCCGGCCTGCTGGAATTTAAAAAAGGCAACACTTTTGGCTTAACCGCATTTACGTCTTACGGCGCTTTTTGGCTGACGCTGGTTGCCATTCTTCTGATGCCGAAAATGGGCCTTGCTGAAGCGCCTGATGCACACTTCCTCGGTATGTACCTTGGACTGTGGGGCGTTTTCACCCTGTTCATGTTCTTTGGCACTCTGAAAGCCGCACGTATGCTGCAGTTTGTTTTCCTCAGCCTGACCGTGTTATTCGCTCTGCTGGCGATTGGCCACCTGGCTGATAACGAAGACATTGTGAAGATTGCTGGATGGGTGGGTCTGGTCTGCGGCGGCAGCGCCATCTATCTGGCGATGGGTGAAGTGCTGAACGAGCAGTTTGGCCGCACCGTTCTGCCAATCGGCGAAAAGCATTAATTCATTGTCGCCGCTCGTTCGCGAGCGGCGACATGGGTCACCTTGATTTAAGGCAGACGCTGCAGTTCAGCTTTCGGCGCTGCGACCTGCTGATCCAGTCCCTGACGCAGCCAGATCCCCAACCCCAATCCCATAAACGACAGTGCCAGCACGTACCACGCGGGCGCCATCGGCGAAACGCCCATCAGCATGGTCACCGCAATCGGCGTCAGGCCGCCAAAGATGGCATAAGAGACGTTATAAGAGAACGAAATACCGGTAAATCGGACCTCCGCCGGGAACGCGCGCACCATCACATACGGAACCGCCCCGACCACGCCAACGCATAACCCCACCGTACCGTAGAGCAGGAACAGGCGCTGCGGGCTATCACCGGAAAGATGATAGAAAGCCCAGCTTGCCGCAGCGAGGAATAAGCTGCCGACAATAAACGTGCGGCTGGCGCCAAAACGATCGGCGGCCAGGCCTGCCAGCAGGCAGCCGATACAGAGCATGATGGTAGCGATGCTGTTCGCCTGCAGGGTGATGGCGGGAGCAAAGCCGTAGTGTTTTTGTAGCCAGACCGGAGACATGAGGATCACCACCACCACGCCTGCGGATAACAGCCAGGTCAGCAGCATTGAGACCACAACCGCCTTCTGATGCTTCAGCGCGACGGCTTTAACCGGCAGCTCCTGCGCTAATGCCTTACGCTGCTGCATTTCGAGGAAAATCGGCGTCTCCTGAAGCCAACGGCGCAGATACATGGCGACGAGGCCAAATGCGCCGCCTAACAGGAACGGGATACGCCAGCCGCCATCGTGGATACCCTGAGGGGTGAGGTGCGTATTAATCAGCGTCGCGACAACCGAACCAAGTAAAATACCCACCGTCAGACCGGCAGTCAGCGTACCGCAGGCGATACCTATTCTTTTTTCCGGTACATGCTCGGCAACGAAGACCCAGGCGCCGGGAACTTCACCGCCAATCGCTGCGCCCTGAAGAATGCGCATCAGCAACAGCAAAATCGGCGCCACGATGCCCATCGATGCGTAGGTAGGCAGTAGACCAATCGCCAGCGTAGGCAGCGCCATCAGTAGAATGCTCAAAGTAAACATTTTCTTACGCCCAACCAGATCGCCAAAGTGGGCCATAATGATGCCGCCAAGAGGACGCGCTAAATAACCTGCCGCAAAAATGCCGAAGGTTTGTACCTGTCGCAGCCACTCAGGAATATCCGCCGGGAAAAACAGCTCGCCGACAACGGCGGCAAAGAAAACAAAGATGATGAAATCATAAAACTCCAGCGCGCCGCCAAGCGCGGCAAGCGTCAGGGTTTTATAATCCTGTCGGTTCAGGGGTCGGGTATAGTGTGACATAACGAGCAATCATCCAGAGGTGTGAAGAGATTCTACGCAGTGTGTAAAGTAAAAAACACTATATCGTAAATAAAACAACACACCACTGATGTTGCAGGTTATTTCAGGAATGCATTAAATTCAGGATAATGTTTCACGTCTCGCGCTTTTAGGGCGAAAAGCTGCTACAACATTGCCGTTTGTTTCGACATATGGCCCCTCAAGCAACTGTACACAATACGGTACACTTGCAAAAACTCCGTGCACCAGCACGTTACCCTCAGCATCTTTTACGCCTTCCAGGGTTTCTTCAATCGCTTTCGGCTGCCCGGGCAGGTTAAGGATCAGCGCCTGCTTGCGAATAACGCCAACCTGGCGAGAAAGAATGGCCGTCGGCACAAAGTGCAGGCTCACCTGGCGCATTTGCTCGCCAAAGCCTGGCATCACCCGATCGGCAATCGCCAGCGTCGCATCCGGGGTCACGTCACGGCGAGCCGGGCCCGTGCCACCGGTAGTCAGGACCAGATGACAGCCCATTTCATCAACCAGTTCGCACAGCGTTTGCTCGATAATAACCTGTTCATCCGGGATCAAGCGGGTTTGCAATTCGAAAGGCGTGGATAGCGCACGGGCCAGCCACTCTTCGAGCGCCGGGATGCCTTTATCCTGATAGACGCCGCTGGAGGCGCGATCGGAGATGGAAACTAAGCCGATTCGTAAGGTGTTCATGATTATTCCGTTCAAACAGTATTAATAGCCAGAATAATACACCGAGGGGAGCAAGGCAGACAGTTTAATGTGGCCGACGGGCGTCGGCCACATGGGGGATTACAGCAGATCGCCGATCATTTTTTCCAGTTTTTCCTGGTCGATCGCAAACTTACGGATACCTTCCGCCAGTTTGTCTACCGCCATCGGATCCTGATTGTGCTGCCACAGGAATTCGGATTCGGTGATGCGAGCCGGACGGGCTTTCACTTCGCCGCTGAAAGACAGTTTACGCTCAACCGCGCCTTCGCTTTCAGCCAGCTCTTTCAGCAGGGCCGGAGCGATGGTCAGGCGATCGCAGCCGGCCAGTTCCAGGATCTCGCCGAGGTTACGGAAGCTTGCGCCCATAACCACAGTTTCGTAGCCGTGCTGTTTGTAGTATTCGTAGATTTCGCTTACGGACACCACGCCCGGATCTTCTGCCGGCGCGTATTCTTTCTTATCGGTGTTCGCTTTGTACCAGTCGAGGATACGGCCCACAAACGGAGAAATCAGGAATACGCCCGCTTCCGCACAAGCACGCGCCTGAGCGAAGGAGAACAGCAGAGTCAGGTTACAGTTGATGCCTTCTTTTTCCAGCTGCTCAGCGGCGCGAATGCCCTGCCAGGTAGAAGCCAGTTTGATCAGAATACGATCGTTACTGATGCCGGCATCGTTATACAGCTTGATTAGGCGCTTAGCTTTGGCGATAGATGCATCGGTGTCATAGGACAGACGAGCATCAACTTCGGTGGAAATACGGCCAGGGATCAGCTTAAGGATTTCGAGACCAATGTTCACCGCCAGCTTATCGGAAGCATCGATAATCTGCTGCGCGCGATCGCTACTCTGGCCGCGAGCCCAGGCAACAGCGTCATCAATCAGCTTACGGTACTCAGGGATCTGAGCCGCGCCGAGAATCAAAGAAGGGTTAGTCGTGGCGTCCTGAGGCTGATACAGCTTCATTGCCGCGATATCTCCGGTATCAGCTACGACAGTGGTGTACTGACGCAGAGAAGTCAATTTATCCGTCATGATAGTGTTTCTCTTAAACAGCAGTTAAGGGGATGTAACCGGTCTGCCAAGATGATAACACGCTGCCGGGGCAGCGCAACCGCCTACAATGCATGAGCGCAGAGTGTGATAAACTGGGCCAATTAATTACCTGAACACTAAAGGATTGTCACTGGATTGGTAGCGCTTACACTCGCGCGCCGATATGGGCAAGAGGATGCTTGATGCCTGATTTTCTGTCGTTTATCAATGAAATACTTTGGGGCTCGGTAATGATCTACCTGTTACTGGGCGCTGGCGTCTGGTTTACCTGGCGAACAAAATATATTCAGTTCCGTTATATCCGCCAGTTCAGCAAAAGTCTGAAAAAGAGCCTTCAGCCGCAGCCCGGCGGCTTAACGTCTTTTCAGGCGCTGTGCATGAGCCTGGCGGCGCGCGTGGGCAGCGGCAATATGGCTGGGGTTGCGCTGGCCATTGCCGCTGGCGGCCCAGGCGCCGTTTTTTGGATGTGGATCTCGGCGCTGCTCGGCATGGCCAGCAGCTTCGCCGAATGCTCTCTGGCGCAGCTTTATAAAGAGCGCGACTCTCGCGGACACTTTCGCGGCGGTCCGGCCTGGTATATGGCCCGGGGGCTTGGCATGCGCTGGATGGGCGTGCTGTTCTCTATTCTTCTCCTGCTGGCCTACGGTGTTATTTTTAACACCGTCCAGGCCAACTCCGTTGCCCATGCCATGGAGTATGCGTTTCGTTTACCTGATGTCATCACTGGCGGCGTGCTTGCGGCCCTGACCCTGCTGGTCATCATTCGCGGTATTCGCGGCGTAGCGCGGTTGATGCAGTGGCTCGTGCCGGCTATGGCTTTGCTGTGGGTGATGGCCAGCCTGGTCATTGGCTTGTGGCATATCAGCGCCCTGCCGACGATTTTTGAAATTATTTTCCGCTGCGCTTTCGGTTGGCAGGAGGCCGCTGCGGGCGCGGTGGGCTATACCATCAGCCAGGCGCTCACCAGCGGCTTTCAGCGCGGGATGTTCTCCAATGAAGCGGGTATGGGTTCGACGCCAAATTCTGCCGCCGCCGCTGCCTCCTGGCCACCTCATCCCGCAGCGCAGGGGATCGTACAAATGATCGGCGTCTTTATTGATACCATCGTCATCTGTACCGCCAGCGCCGTGATCATTATGCTGGCGCCGAGAGACGGCAATGAAGGGGTGGCAAACGGTATTCAGGCTATCCAGCATTCGATGAACAATCTTGTCGGCGACTGGGGTGCCAGCTTTGTCGCTTGTATCGTGCTGCTGTTCGCCTTCAGTTCGATCGTCGCAAACTATATCTATGCCGAAAATAACCTCATCTTTCTGCGCATGGATAGCCTCCGCAACATCTGGCTGCTGCGTCTGCTGACGCTGTGCATGGTCATCACCGGAGCGGTAGTCAGCCTGCCGGTAGTCTGGCAGATGGCGGATATTATCATGGCGCTGATGGCGATAACTAACCTGACGGCTATCCTGCTGCTGTCGCCGACGGTGCGCATCATTGCCAGCGATTACCTTCGGCAGCGCAAGCTGGGCCAGCGGCCGGAATTTGACGTCACCCGCTACCCTGAAATCCATCAACAGCTGGTACCGGGAACCTGGGATAACCTGCCGCGCGAATAGCGCGGCAATCGCAGCTATCGATCCTCTCTTGAGGTTTTTTTGCTAAAGTCGTCAAAAATTTCCCGTAAGGACTGGATATGCTCATTCTGATTTCACCTGCCAAAACGCTTGATTATCAAAGTCCGCTGGCAACGACGCGTTATACTCAGCCAGAGCTGCTGGAACACTCTCAGGAGCTTATCGGCATTGCCCGCCAGCTGTCGGCACCACAGATTGCTAAACTGATGGGCATCAGCGACAAGCTGGCCGATCTGAACGCGACCCGCTTCCACGACTGGCAGCCAGACTTCACCCCGGACAATGCCCGTCAGGCGATCCTGGCGTTTAAGGGTGATGTCTATACCGGCCTGCAGGCAGAGACCTTTAGCGAAGCTGATTTCGATTTTGCCCAGCAGCATCTGCGGATGCTGTCCGGCCTGTATGGCGTTCTGCGCCCGCTGGATCTGATGCAGCCGTATCGCCTGGAAATGGGTATTAAGCTTGAGAATGCGAGGGGTAAAGACCTGTATCACTATTGGGGAGACGTCATCACCGATAAGCTGAATCAGGCACTGAAAGCCCAGGGCGACGATATCGTGGTCAACCTTGCCTCTGATGAATACTTCAGGTCGGTGAAAGCCAAACGGCTTGAGGGCCAGCTGATTAAGCCGGTATTCCTTGATGAGAAAAACGGCAAGTTTAAAGTGATCAGCTTCTACGCTAAAAAAGCGCGCGGCTTGATGAGTCGTTATATCATTGAGAATCGCTTAACGAAGCCTGAGCAGTTGACCCGCTTTGATAGTGAAGGCTATTTCTTTGACGCCGAGGCTTCGGATAACGGAGAACTGGTCTTTAAACGCCACGAGCAGTAAAAACACGCTCCCCTGCCGCGGATAATGCAGGAGGGGAGCGCTGAATCAGGCTTAACCCATCATCAGCTTACGCAGCGCGGCAAAATCAGCCGGCAGATCATGCGACAGCAGCGGCAAATCGGCACGATCGGCCAGCTCTTTCGGCAGCGGCAGCGTCTCCTGCAGAATCTCTTCCACGCTCTCTTTAAATTTCGCCGGATGCGCCGTGCCGAGGAACAGACCATATTCGCCGGGCTGCAGCTGGTCGCGTAGCGCGCGATAGGCAATCGCCGCATGCGGTTCAGAGGTATAGCCGATGGCTTTCAGCTCACGCATGGTCTTTTTGGTGGTTTCATCATCCACCGCCGCGTAGCCCAGCTCGTTCAGACGCCAGATTTTACGACGGAACAGCTCTTCCACACGAGGCCAGTTGTTCGGCTGGCTGACGTCCATCGCGTTAGACAGCGTGGCCTGAGTCGCTTTTGGCGACCAGTTACCGTCCTGCAGGAAGCGCGGTACGGTATCATTGGCGTTAGTCGCCGCGATAAAACGCTTGATCGGCAGCCCCAGAGATTTAGCCAGCAGACCGGCGGTCAGATCGCCAAAGTTACCGCTGGGTACCGAGATAACCAGCTGATTACGGGCTTCCTGAGGCAGCTGAGCAACGGCTTCAAAGTAGTAGCAAATCTGCGCCAGCAGGCGGCTGATATTGATTGAGTTAGCCGAGTTAAGACCCAGCGCAGCTTTCAGCTCTTCATCATCAAATGCCTGCTTAACCAGCGCCTGGCAGGCATCAAAGTCACCGTCGATTGCTACGGTTTCAATGTTGCCGCCCAGGGTGCAGAACAGCTTTTCCTGCAGCGGGCTGATGTTGCCGCGCGGATAGAGAATGACGACTTTGACGTTTGGCAGACCATAGAACGCATGCGCAACCGCCGCGCCGGTATCACCCGAGGTGGCCGTCAGAATAGTGACCGGTTTGTCGCCTGCGATATGGGTCAGCATTTGCGCCATAAAGCGGCCGCCGAAGTCTTTAAACGCCAGAGTCGGACCGTGAAACAGTTCGAGGCAGCCGACGTCGTCCTGCACTTTACTTACCGGTGCCGGGAAGGTAAAGGCGGCGCCGATACGTTCTTGCAGAACCTCCTGCGGGATCTCGTCGCCGATAAATGCCGACAAAATTTTTGCGCTACGCGACACGAAGTCCTGCTGCAGCATTTCGTCGATTTCAGTCAGGCTGAATTCCGGCAGATCGTGCGGGAAGAACAGTCCCTGATGCTTGCCAAGCCCCTGCGTAACGGCCTGCGCAAAGCTGACCTGTTCGTTATGATCTTTTAAGTTATAGAGTTTCATTGGTTATCCCACTACTCGAGCGCCCGCCGTGTCCAGCCGGCAAATATGAACGAAGCCTTCCTTATTTTGCAGATAGTGCGTAGCCAGCCAGTCGGCGACGCGCTGCGCGGTTTCCGGTTTATCGCATAATGCAAACAACGTTGGACCGGAACCGGAAATGCCGCACGCCTGCGCGCCAATTTCCATTGCTGCCTGACGCGCTTCGCTGAAGCCCGGCAGTAGTTTGGTACGATACGGTTCGGCAATGACATCTTTCATCAACTTCGCCGCCAGCTGAGGCTGACGGCTATAGCAGGCGTGAATAAAGCCCGCCAGATGGCGACCGTGGGCAATACAGTCCTGACGGCGATACTGCGCCGGGAGAATGGCCCGCGCTTCCGCAGTTGAGACTTTAATCCCCGGATAGGCCAGCACCCACAGCCATTCATCAAATGCCGGTATCTGCTGGCTGATGATGCCATTTTCCTCAAGCATCAGCTGAATCCCGCCCAGATAGCAAGGGGCGACGTTATCATAGTGAATGCTGCCGGAAATCCGCCCTTCCATCTCGCCCATCAGCGCCAGCATTCGGCTCTCATTGAGCGGCTTACCGCAGAATTCATTCATCGCCACCAGCGCGGCAACCACGGAACAGGCGCTGGAGCCCAGGCCGGAACCAATCGGCATGTTTTTTTCCAGCGTCATCGCCACCGGTACCTGTTTGCCAATCTCCTGGCAAAAACGCTCCCAGCATTGATAGACGATATTCTCCTGCGCAGCCGTCGGCAGTTTACTGGCGAAGCGACCCACGTTTTGCAGGCTAAAGCTCGCCGCCGCTTCAACCGAGACGTTGTCCCCCAGCAGCGTGCCGTCGACCGGCGTTACCGCCGCGCCCAGCACGTCAAACCCGACGCTCATGTTGGCACTGGAAGCCGGGGCATATACTTTGACCATCTTAAACTCCTAACTTCCATGACAGGGTACGCAGCAGGTCGGCAAAAACGCCAGCCGCGGTGACATCATTCCCCGCGCCATAACCGCGCAGCACCAGCGGCAGTGGCTGATAATAGTGGCTGTAAAACGCCAGCGCATTCTCGCCGTTTTTCACTTTAAACAGCGGATCGTTGCCGTCTACCGCGGCAATTTTCACGCGGCAGGTGCCATCCTCTTCGATATTGCCAACATAACGCAAGACTTTACCTTCATCGCGCGCTTTAGCGACCCGTGAAGCAAACTCATCATCCAGTGACGGCAGACGCGCCATAAAGCTGTCAACATCGCCGCTGGCATCAAAATCCGCCGGCAGCGCCGGCTCTACGATAATGTCAGACAGCTCCAGCTCTCGCCCGGTTTCACGAGCCAGAATCAGCAGCTTACGCGCGACATCGACGCCAGAAAGATCGTCGCGCGGATCCGGTTCGGTATAGCCCATCTCACGCGCCAGCTTCGTCGCGGCAGAGAAGCTTACGCCCTCATCCAGCTTGCCGAAGATAAATGACAGCGAGCCGGACAGAATACCGGAGAAGTGCAGCAGTTCATCACCGGCATTCAGCAAATTTTGCAGGTTTTCGATTACCGGCAGCCCCGCGCCGACGTTGGTGTCGTAGAGAAACTTGCGTCGTGAGCTACTCGCGGCATGACGCAGTTGATGATAGTAATCCAGCGATGAGGTATTGGCCTTTTTGTTCGGCGTCACCACGTGGAAGCCTTCGCGCAGGAAATCGGCATACTGATCGGCCACCGCCTGGCTGGAGGTACAGTCGACAATCACTGGGTTCAGCAGATGGTACTCTTTCACCAGACGAATGAGTCGTCCCAGGTTGAACGCATCTTTGGCTTCCGCTAGCTCATCGCGCCAGTGTTCCAGGTTCAGACCGTGTACGTTGGTCAGTAAAGCGCGAGAGTTGGCTACCCCGCAAACGCGCAGGTCAATATGTTTACTCTTCAACCAGCCCTGCTGGCGCTTAATCTGTTCGATCAACGCGCCGCCGACGCCGCCGATGCCAATCACAAACACTTCTATCACCTGATCGGTATTGAACAGCATCTGGTGCGTCACGCGAACGCCGGTAGTCGCATCATCGTTGCTGACGACAACGGAGATGGAGCGCTCGGAAGAGCCCTGTGCAATCGCCACAATGTTGATATTGGCGCGCGCCAGCGCAGCGAAGAATTTGGCGGAAATCCCGCGTAGCGTCCGCATGCCATCGCCGACAACCGAAATAATCGCCAGGCGTTCCATGATCGACAGCGGCTCAAGCAGCCCCTCTTTCAGCTCCAGATAAAATTCATCTTCCATTACCCGCTTCGCCCGAGCGCAGTCGCTCTGCGGCACGCAGAAGCTGATGCTGTATTCGGATGAGGATTGGGTGATAAGTACGACGGAGATTCCCGCGCGGGACATAGTGGCGAACACGCGCGCCGCCATGCCAACCATCCCCTTCATCCCCGGACCGGAGACGTTGAACATCGCCATGTTATTGAGATTAGAGATACCTTTCACCGGCAGATCGTCTTCATCGCTGCTGCCGCCGATAAGCGTACCCGGCGCCTGCGGATTACCGGTATTTTTGATTAAACAGGGGATCTGGAACTGGGCGATGGGGGCGATAGTACGCGGGTGCAAAACTTTAGCGCCGAAGTAGGAAAGCTCCATCGCTTCCTGATAGGACATCGACTTCAACAGACGCGCATCCGGGACCTGACGCGGGTCGCAGGTATAAACGCCGTCAACGTCGGTCCAGATCTCACAGCAGTCGGCGCGCAGGCAGGCTGCCAGTACCGCTGCGGAGTAGTCTGAGCCGTTACGGCCCAGCACCACCAGCTCACCCTTTTCGTTACCCGCGGTAAAGCCCGCCATCAGCACCATATGGTCAGCCGGGATCTGGCTGGCGGCAATGCGACGAGCCGACTCTGCGATATCTACGGTGGATTCGAGGTAATGGCCAACGGCAAGCAGTTTTTCAACCGGATTAATCACCGTGACGTTATGACCGCGCGCTTCCAGCAAGCCGGCCATAATGGCGATTGAGAGCTTTTCACCCCGGCAAATAAGGGACGCGTTAACGCTATCCGGACACTGCCCAAGCAGGCTAATACCGTGCAGAACGTGTTTGATTTGCGCAAATTCCTGCTCGACAAAAACCTTCATCTGAGCGTGTGGAAAGCCCGGCTGAGCATCGGCGAGCCCTTGCAGAAGTTCGGCGAAAATGCGTTCGGCATCAGCGATATTGGTCAACGCATCCTGCCCGCCGATCGTTTTTTCGATCATCGCAACCAGGTGGTTAGTGATCTTCGCCGGGGCAGACAGTACGGTCGCTACCTGCCCCTGCCTGGCATTACTTTCCAGAATATCGGCAACACGCAGAAAACGTTCTGCATTTGCCACTGATGTACCGCCGAACTTCAACACACGCATGGTTATGACCCCTTGATTTTTTATCGAAAAAAAAGCCCGCACTGTTCAGGTGCGGGCTTTTTTCTGTGTTTCCTGTACGCGTCAGCCCGCACCGTTACCTGTGGTAATAGTGGTGGTGATAATCGTGGTGATCATGCCGATGCGATTCATGGATGTTGTGTACTCTGTAATTTTTATCTGTCTGTGTCCTGTGCCTATATTGGTTAAAGTATCTGCCGACTTAAGTCAATGAATTTCTACTTTTAGCCGGTTTTTATGCACCTGGCCAATACGCCACAACGACCTGATACTTCATCCGTATTTACGCATTTCTGCGTTGTTTCTTAGCATATAAAACCATTTGAAAACAACATGGCAGAATTTTACTCTGGCAGGTTTTTTTCAATATCATGCAGTAAACGATGCAGCATGGCGGTGTCTCGCTGCTGCAGAAGACCTATTCGCTGCTGAAGCCAGTCGGTCAATTTTATATCGTCGCCGACGCCGAGGCGATTGAGCAGATCGAGCGTGCGCAGACGTAACGCCTGCAGCTGATTGTCATCGACGCCTGGGGCTACGGTCGTGGTTTTTTGCAGCAAAGAGGTCAGCTGATAGCAATATACCATCACCGACTGCCCCAGATTCAGCGAAGGATAGTCTGCCGCCATCGGCACGCCGGTCAGCACATCGGCAAGCGCCAGCTCTTCATTGGTCAGACCGGAATCTTCACGGCCAAATACCAGCGCGGCATGATTCATCCACTGCGCTTTCTCTTCCAGTAGCGGTAAAAGCTGGTGCGGCGTCGCGTAGTAGTGAAAACGAGCCCGGCTGCGGGCCGTCGTGGCGACGGTAAAATCGACATCGTGCAGCGCCTGCTCCAGAGTGGCATAAGTCTGAATATTATCGAGAATATCGCCAGAGCCGTGCGCGACCCAGCGCGCGGCAGGCTGCAAATGAGCCTCGCTATCGACGATCCTCATATCGCTAAACCCCATAGTTTTCATTGCCCTGGCTGCCGCACCCACGTTTTCTGCCCGCGCCGGGGACACTAATACTATTGATAAACGCATTCGTTCTCTCTTTTGCTTTTCCAGGCGTGGAAATGACAATTCACCCCTTCATTTTACGCGCCGTAAATTTACAAATTTGCAACAAAAATCACTAAATTTGAGCTTTATCACCCATAAAAAAAACTAAACTATTCCCAAGGCACCATGACACAGAGTATGTTAACAGAACAGCTTTATCCGTATGTTTGGCAATGAGATTTATGCCCGAATACGTTTTGAAGCTTTGGATTCACCACGTTTATTATTTTCTCATTGCAACTAGTTGAGCAGGGTATGAATTGTGAGTATGAATCCGGTTTAGATGCAATGATTTCACATGACTGTTAACGTGCTACAATTGAACTTGATATATGTCAACGAAGCGTAGTTTTATTGGGTGTCATGCCTCACTTAGCCTGTTATGTTGCTGTTAAAATGGTTAGGATGACAGCCGTTTTTGACACCGTCGGGTCCAGAGGGAAAGTACCCACGACCAAGCTAATGATGTTGTTGACGTTGATGGAAAGTGCATCAAGAACGCAATTACGTACTTTAGTCATGTTACGCCGGGCATGTTAATTTGCGACATGCACCAGGCAGGTCAGGGACTTTGGTACTTCCTGTTTCGATTTAGTTGGCAATTTAGGTAGCAAACATGCAGACCCCGCACATTCTTATCGTTGAAGACGAGTTGGTAACACGCAACACGTTAAAAAGTATTTTCGAAGCAGAAGGTTATGATGTATTCGAAGCGACCGATGGCGCGGAAATGCATCAGATCCTGTCTGAAAATGATATCAACCTGGTGATCATGGATATCAACCTGCCAGGCAAAAATGGTCTCCTGTTAGCACGCGAGCTGCGTGAGCAGGCGGACGTCGCGCTGATGTTCCTCACCGGTCGCGATAACGAAGTGGATAAAATCCTTGGCCTCGAAATCGGCGCCGATGACTATATCACTAAACCGTTCAACCCGCGTGAACTGACGATCCGCGCTCGCAACCTCCTCTCCCGTACCATGAACCTGGGTACCGTGAGCGAAGAACGCCGCAGCGTAGAAAGCTATAAGTTCAACGGCTGGGAGCTGGATATCAATAGCCGTTCGCTGGTAAGCCCAAATGGTGAGCAGTATAAGCTGCCGCGCAGTGAATTCCGCGCCATGCTGCACTTCTGCGAAAATCCGGGCAAAATCCAGTCGCGTGCAGAACTGCTGAAGAAAATGACCGGCCGTGAGCTGAAGCCGCACGACCGTACCGTGGACGTGACCATCCGTCGCATTCGTAAGCATTTTGAGTCCACTCCGGACACCCCGGAAATTATCGCCACCATTCATGGCGAGGGGTACCGCTTCTGTGGCGACCTGCAGGAATAACTCCGTTTTTCTTGCTGTCATAACGTAAAAACGGCGCTATTCGCGCCGTTTTTTTATTTCCAGATCCTGAGCCTATCGTCATCATCGCCAACATCATCGCCAACGCCTGGCTGATTATCTTTGGCTTTCGGCAGAGATAACGCGTACCAGTCAACATGGCGAGTCAGGAACATAAGCGCACTTAACGCCAGCAGCAGCACACCGGTACCCAGCAATAATGCGCTATCTTCCGAACGCAGCAGCAGCCACATAATGCCATCCAGCAGCAGTAGCGCACAGACGAACAGAAAGCTATTCCGCCACCCTTTCAGCACCGCCTGAAGATACACGCCATTGATGAGCGCGCCGATCAAACTGGCGGCAATCCATGATGACGTAAAGCCGATATGTTCGGACAGCGCCAGCAGCACCAGATAGAACATAACCAGCGACAGCCCCACCAGCATATACTGCATGGGGTGCATACGATAAAGGGTTAAACTTTCAAACACAAAGAACGCCATAAATGTCAGTGCTATCAATAGAATGGCATATTTTGTCGCCCTGTCGGTCAGCTGATATTGATCGGCAGGCGTGGTGACATTCACGTTGAATGCAGGTAGCTGACGCCACTCAATTTCCCGGTCATCGACAAAAAACCTGGCCATATTGTTGGCAAACCAGTTACTTTGCCACTGTGCGCTATAGCCTGTTGGGCTAACCTCACGCTTGCCGGGTAAAAAATCGCCAAGGAATCCCGGATGCGGCCAGTTGCTGGTTAGCTGTAGCGTGCTGTTGCGCCCAAGCGGTACCACCGAGAAGCTGCCGCTACCATTCAGATTAAGTGTGAATTCAATATCCAGCGCTTTTTGTTCAGGTAACAACAGCGGCATTGGCATATGAATGCCCTCTCCGCTCTCGCCAGTGCCGGGCCCTGGCTCAACGGACAGCGTCTCGCCGTTGACCTCAGGAGCCTTAATCTCGCCAATCCCGCGCGCATCGCTAACGCTAACGACCAGAAATGGCCTCCCCAGCGTAATCGTACTTTTCCTGAGCGCCGTGATTCGTGCCGGGTCAAAATGCGCCTTGATGCTGAGATTATTGTGCCAGATTTGCCCTTCATAGATACCGACCCGCCGGGATTCAACGTCCTGATTACCGTTAACCGCCAGCGTCTCCGGCAGCCAGTAATGCACCCATTGATTCTGATATTCGACCGTTTTTTTGCCCTCAACCCGAGTCAACGTCTCGGTTACGGGAATGGCGATGAGCGGCCCGGCCAGCTTCTGCGCCCCGCTGGTGCTGCTCTCCAGAGCCTCAATGACGTCGCTACGATAATCCGCGCGTTCGTCGATCAGCTGTCTGACAATCATCAGCGGGATCGACAACAGTAAAATACATCCCAGCAGGGTGCTCATTTTCCAGAATAGTGGTGATTTCAACATAGCCCTCTCCTTAGTGATGCGCTCACCATAAAGAGGCTATGTGGGGAGAGTTTGAAGCTATGTGAAGTGAGCGTGAAGTCTCAGCAAAGCGCACGCCCCGCCTTCAGGGCGATTAATCAGCTGAATATCCCCCTGATGCAGGCGCGCAACCTCACGCACAAATGCCAGCCCCAGGCCGCTGCTTTTATGTCCATCGTCGCGCGGCAGTGAGTAGAAACGCTCAAAAATACGCCCCAGCGCATAGTCTGGAACACCGCTTCCCGTATCGCTTACGGTCAAGAGTACGCCGCCATCGTTTTCTTCCGCGCCAAGCAGGATCACTCCTTCCACAGGAGTGAAATCGATAGCGTTATCAAGAAGATTGCCCAACGCCTGCGCCAAAAGTTCGCGATCGCCCTCAACCGTCAGGGTTGTCTCCTGCCAGCGTAGCCTGAGGTTTTTCGCCGCCAGCGCGATCTCTCGCTCCTCGGCAAGGCGGCGAAAAAGCGCCGCTACAGAGACGGGACGCCTGGCGATCTCCAGCCGATTCTCCAGCCGGGCCTGCTGGAGTAAATTTTCTACTAGCGACTGCATACGCGCATTCTGCGCCAGGATATTACGGGTAAAACGCGCGGCGATCTCAGGCGGAGGCGCTTCCTGGAGGATTTCTGCTGCGCCGCGAATCGCCGCCAGCGGGCTCTTCAGCTCATGGGTCAAGGCATACACGTAGTTTTCAATGGCGTTTTTTCCTTCCAGCTTAAGGCGCATACTCTCCAGCGCCTGCGCCAGCCTACGCAGTTCGCTGCCGCCGACATCCGGCAACGGAACCGGGCGGTCGGCGGTCACGGAGTCCGCGTAGCGAACCAGCTTGCCGATGGAGAAATTAATCCACCACACCATCCCGGCGCCGATCAGTAGCGCGATACCCAGCAGCGCGCCTCCGGCCCACAGAATACGGCGCTCGCTGCGTTTGATTACCGGGGCCATGGCCAGATTGGGTTTCCCAACGCTCAGCACGCCAATGATCCGGCCATTGTCGCTCACCGGCGCGGCAATATACATCACCGAGCTGTTGTCGTCGTTCGGGTCGCTGCGGGTACTGCGCGCCCCATATTGACCGCGTAAAGTGAGCCAGACATCGTTCCAGCGCGAATAGTCCTGTCCCAGCGCTTTGCCCGCCGAATCAAATACCACTTTGCCCTGCGCGTCGGTCAGATAGATATGATATTCGTTACGCACTTTATTAATGCCGGCGATATTGGCGTTAATCGGTTGTCGATGAAGCGACTGGAAAGCCTGGGCCAGCCGTCCATGCTGGGGATCGGCGGAGAGTAAATCCTCGCGGGCCAACTCGGCAAGCAAGGTGGCCGTATCAATCAGCGTACCTTCCGTTGCCCGCCGCACCCCGGGCTTAATCTCCTGGACAAAGATGGAAAGCACAAACCAGGCCGCGATAGCGACAATCAAAAAATAGCCCAGCAGCAGCCGCATTCCGATGCGCATCACTAACCTCCAAGGCTGTATCCCATGCCGCGATGCGTACTAATAGGGGAGATATTGGGGTTAACTTCTCGCAGCTTCGCGCGCAGCGTTTTGATATGGGTATCCACGGTGCGATCGAAGCTCTCGTTCGCGTCGCCCCAAACTTGCTCCATCAGCAGCTGGCGAGAAAAAATGCGGCCGGGAGAGTGAAGCAGCGTTTTTAATAATAAAAACTCATAGCGGGTCAGATTCAGGGGCTGTCCGCACCACGTAACCTGAGCCGCAGCGTCATGCAGAGTAAATTCCCCTACCCGTAGCAGCGGCGAAGGCGCGGCAAATTTTTGCAGCCGCCGCAGGACGGTGCGCACCCTGGCGCACACTTCACGAGGGGAAAAGGGCTTGGCGATATAATCATCGGCGCCGATTTCCAGGCCAAGCAGCTTATCCACCTCTTCGCTGCGGGCCGTCAGGAACAGCACCGGCAACGCCGGATAACGGGCCAGCAGACGACGGCATAGCTCAAAACCGCTGATATCCGGCAGCCCGACGTCGAGGATCGCCAGATCGGGTATTTGATGATGGGCGGCATCCAGAGCGGGTAGCCCGCGCTCAAACGCCGTAACGATAAATCCTTCCTGTTGCAGCATGTAGACAAGCGTATCGGCAATGCTGAGCTCATCTTCCACCAACCAGATCCGCGGTTGTTGCATCGGCGTTCCCTGTTATTTATTCCATGGCATAATCGGCACGGCGCTAAGCGCATTCTTCGGCGAGCCATCAACGATTTTATCTGAATAGGTCAGATAGACCAGCGCATTGCGTTTCGCATCATAAAAACGCACAACCTGCAGCTTTTTAAAAACCAGCGAGGTGCGTTTCTGGAATACCACATCGCCCTGCTTTTTCCCGTTTTTAATTTTATCCGTCAGCTCAATGGGCCCCACCTGCTGACAGGAAATTGCGGCATCAGAGGTATCTTCCGCCAGGCCTAACCCGCCTTTAATTCCGCCGGTTTTCGCGCGACTGATGTAGCACGTCAAGTTCTGGACATCCGGATCGTCAAAGGCCTCCACGACGATTTTATGATCCGGACCAAGAAACTTAAATACCGTATCCACGGAGCCGATTTGCTCCGCCTGGGCCACCTGACAGCCGGCCAGTAAAAACATTCCTGCAACTAACTTCTTGTATTTCATATTGTTACCATTCTTAAAAATTTAGCTGAGTGATTATCACTCATTATGAAGAAAAGTTTTATAGATCACAGCTTTACAAAATTACCACCGATACTTGTGGAATAATCGCATTTAAAAGCAAAAAAAACACTGAATGCTAAAACATCAAAAAATGCTATTATCCGCTACCTTTAGTATCAGGCACCTGAGTTTAAGGATGGGGATATTTTATGGATCAAGCAGGGATTATTCGCGATCTCCTTAGCTGGCTGGAAGGTCACCTGGATCAGCCACTCTCACTGGACAATGTGGCAGCGAAGGCAGGTTATTCCAAGTGGCATCTGCAAAGAATGTTCAAGGACGTCACCGGCCACGCCATCGGTGCCTATATTCGCGCCCGTCGCTTATCTAAGTCAGCGGTTGCCCTGCGCCTGACCGCACGTCCGATTCTCGATATCGCGCTGCAGTATCGTTTTGATTCGCAGCAGACGTTTACGCGTGCTTTCAAAAAGCAGTTTTCGCTGACGCCAGCCCTCTATCGACGCTCTCCAGACTGGAGTTCTTACGGTATGCGCCCTCCGCTGCGTCTGGGCGAGTTCACCATGCCGCAGTATGAATTCGTCACGCTGAACACCACTCAGCTGGTTGGCGTCACTCAGAGCTATACCTGTAAGCTGGAAGAGATCTCCGATTTCCGTAATCAGATGCGCGTTCAGTTCTGGCGTGAATTCCTCGCCAATACGCCGTCAATTCCCCCGACGCTGTACGGCCTGCACGAACCGCGCCCCAGCATGGATAAAGACGATGAGCAGGAGGTGTTCTACACCACCGCGCTGACGCCGGAGCTGGCTAACGGTCATCTGCACAACGCCCATCCGGTGACGCTGGAAGGCGGCGAGTACGTGATGTTTACCTACGAAGGATTGGGTACCGGGTTACAGGAATTTATTCTGACGGTTTACGGCACCTGCATGCCGATGCTCAACCTCACCCGCCGTAAAGGTCTGGATATCGAACGTTTCTTTCCGGAAGATGAAAGCCGGAATCAGGAACCGCCCATTCAGCTACGCTGCGAATACCTGATCCCGATTCGTCGTTAACGCTGTAGTTCATCCATCGCGGGGGCATCAAGATGCGAAACATCCCCCGCGGTTTCCACTACCCATCCTGACGCCAGCCAGGGGCTCTGCTGATAGTCAACGCGGGAAATGGAGCAGTTGCGCAGACGCAGACGTCGCTCCGCGTATGCCGGCAAACCAAGAATCGTACTCACCAGACATCCCAGCGCCATGCCGTGGCTCACCAACAGCGGCCGGCTGCCTGCGGGCAGTTCCAGGCAAGATGCCAGCGCCGCATGCATACGCTCGCTCAGCTCCTGCATCGATTCCCCCTGCGGGATACGCCCATCGGGCGTGCCGTTGACCAGCTGGCGACGCCAGCCCTCTTCTTCTTCGCTTAGCGAGTCAATATGGCGCTTTTCCAGCACGCCCATATCCAGCTCACGCAAGCGTGAATCGGTTATGACGCTGCATCCGCAGGCTTCAGCGATGATTTCTGCGGTACGCCGCGTCCGACCTAAGTCGCTGGCAATTATATGCGTAATCCCCAGCGTTCTGGCGCGCTCGCCTACCTGCCAGGCCTGACGCTCACCGTGGGCGGTAAGCGGACTGTCGGACTGGCCCTGAATACGTCGCTCGGCGTTCCACTGCGTTTCACCGTGGCGAACAAGGTATACCTGTAACATGCTTTATTATCCGTTATGAGCTCTTAACCCTCTCGCTTCAAGCATAGCCGCCTGCAACAAGAAGGGTTTGGAGTATACTGCGATGATGTTAAGTCATTCTGAGTTATTTTGATTATGCACCATGTTGTCTCAGCTACCACTAATCCCGCCAAAATTCAGGCAATTCTGCAGGCTTTCAACGAGATCTTCGGCGAAGGATCCTGCCACATTGAGTCCGTCTCCGTCGAGAGCGGCGTGCCGGAACAGCCTTTTGGTAGCGACGAAACGCGCGCTGGCGCACGAAATCGCGTGGCTAACGCGCGTCTTGCGCAGCCAAATGCGGACTTTTGGGTCGCCATTGAAGCCGGAATCGACGAGGGCAGCACTTTTAGCTGGGTGACCATCGATAACGGTAGCCTGCGCGGCGAAGCGCGCTCGGCAACCCTACCGCTGCCGCAGGTCATTCTTGAAAAAGTTCAGGCAGGGGAAGCGCTGGGTCCAGTGATGTCTCAGCATACCGGCATCGATGAAATTGGCCGTAAAGAGGGCGCAATCGGCGTATTTACGGCCGGAAAACTGACCCGCAGCAGCGTTTATCATCAGGCCGTCGTGCTGGCGCTAAGTCCGTTTCATAACGCTATTTATCGCCAGCGTTAAACAACGACTGCTCCAGCCATAAACGCAGCTCCGGCGGCGCTGATTTGAGGCTGTTCGAACCGCGGGTGATAGTCGCGATGCCGGCACCGAGTTCATTTTTTAGCTCGCGCTGGCTCATCTCACCGCGCAGCAGCTCTTCAATAATACGTACCCGCGTACCCAGCGCCTCGCGCTCGTCGGGGGTCAGCATAAGCTGTAAAAGCGGCAGATGAAGATCGTCGGCGTACGCCTGCTGTAAGAGCGCGACAAAACGCAGCCACTCCTGATGGCGCTGTTCGGCTACCGCTGCTGAATAGGGGGATTGTTGGGTCATGTTACGCCACCTGTCGGATGTACTCACTAACGAGTACAAAGCATAACATACTTCTGTCCGGACTCTACGGATTTCGGGCAACATCGCCTTTTGCTATGTTGCCCGAAAACGACAGGGCTAGTAGCGCAGCTTCCACTCCGCATCGCTCAGCAGAGCATCTTTCTGGCCCATAAAATAGCGATAGTAGGCATCATAGGACAAAACGTTTTTGACGTAGCCGCGCGTTTCAGAGAACGGAATGCTCTCGACAAACGCCACCGCGTCAATACGGCCGCCGCTGTTGCCCCGCCACGTGCGCACCCGCCCTGGCCCGGCGTTATAGGCCGCTGAGGCGAAGATACGGTTATTGCCAAACTGCTGATAAACATACTGCAGATAGCTGGTACCAATGTTGATGTTCATTTCCGGATCCAGCAGCTGCGATGGACCGCTATAGCCAGGGATACTGAACATGCTCACCGTATGCGTCGCCGTACCCGGCATAATCTGCATCAGACCGCGGGCACCTACCGGTGAACCAGCTTTCGGGTTCCAGGCGCTCTCCTGACGCGCAATGGCCATCGCGTAGCTTTGCGGAATATCTTTCCCGCTGATGTAGCGTTTGAAAAGATCGTTATAGGCCAGCGGGAAACGCTCTTCCAGTTGATCCCACAGTTTCCCGGCGATCGTGGCCTGAACGCTGAGATCCCACCAGTTCTGATTAAACGCGTAACGCGCCAGCTGTGCCTGCTGATCTTTGGTCTTGCTGGTGACCAGATTGGCCCACTCGCTGCGGGCGGTATTGTCCATATTCCAGTACATGAGCTCGCGGACTCGCGCCATTTCCGGCCCGGAGGTCAGCGCCGGATCGAGATTAGCGGGAGCTTTATCAATACGGAAAGTGTACTCCTCGCCCAGGCGCTGGGCTGCGACCATCGGGTAGAAACCGCGCTGCTGCATCAGCGAGCGCAGAATATCTTTCGCTTCATCATCGCGCCCGCGCTCCAGCAGCAGATCGGCCTGCCAGTAGCGCCATTCATCCTTCTCTTTCGCTTCCATCGGCAAACGCGCCAGCCAGGTATTCAGGCCGCGACGATCGCCAAGACCAAGCGCCATACGTACCCGGCGCTCCACCAACGAAGTGGATTGGGAGCGCATGATAGCGTCGTCGCGCCAGATGGCCTGCTCTTCGGTCACGTCGCTGCCCATCAGTCGCCAGGCGACGATGTCGCGCAGCTCCTGGATTTGATCTTCATTAAGCTGCTGCGCCTGCGCTAATGAAGGGATCATCAGGCGCGCATTTTCCACGTCCTGCCGCGCAACGCTGGCAAAGGCGACCGCCGCCATCTGGCGGGTAAAATCCGTCGCGCCGGTTGTACGGGCAAAGGTCATAACGCTATTCGGATCGTTAGCCAGCGCGATAACCGCCGTCGCAATCGTTTGATAATCGGACGGCATCTGCTGGGCCAGAACCCTTACCAGGCTGGTATTTCCCGCCTTCATCGCCAGACGGATCCGTTCAAGATAGGCCAACGGATCCTGCTGACCTGAGGCTCGCCAGGCGCCAAATAGCCGATCGCAGGCGTTTGGCTGGCTTTTGCCGCTCAGCCACAGCGCTTTCGCCCCATCCCAGGCTTCCTGAGTCTGGCCGACGTTCCATTTCGCATAGTAGTAATTACACTGCGCTTCGGTACCGGTCGGTTTCTCCGGGCTAAACGCCAGCAGGCCTCGCCAGTCGTCGCGACGCGCCAGTTCGTTAACAAAGCGGGATTTCAGCGATCGTGCGGGAGGCAACGTAGGGTTAGCGGCGATAAAATTGGTGACCACCAGCGCCGGTTGGTTCATCAGATCGTCGGTTATCTGACGATACTGGAGATAAGGATAAAGCGGATAGGTCGTCAGGGTGGGCATCAGCTGATTGACGACATCCATCTGTCGGTTGTCCCATGCCTGTTTAGTTTGAGCATAGCGGCTGCGCTGTTCATCCAGTGAATCCGCATGCGCCAGTTGGCTTAACGTCAGCAGACTTACGCCGGCGGCCAGAAGACGCCACGTCACAGTTTTGGCTTTTTCCACAAGCTCTTCCTCTATTCAGGTACATCACAGCAGCATCATGCCGCGGGCAAAAATTTCAGGTATTACGTAGATATGCTAATCAGACAACGCGAATCGCGCCACGTCCCGGACATTTTTTTACTCTTTTGTGAAACCCATCGCCTCGCTGGGATTAAAGCGCGAAAAAGGCTACACTTCGCCTTTGAAAACTATCTATCATTATAAATGAGAGGCGAAGTCCAACGTGGCTCAATTCGTTTATACCATGCATCGTGTCGGCAAAGTGGTTCCGCCGAAACGTCATATTCTGAAAAATATCTCCCTGAGCTTCTTCCCTGGCGCAAAAATCGGTGTTCTCGGTCTGAACGGCGCCGGTAAGTCTACCCTGCTACGCATCATGGCCGGCATTGATACCGATATCGAAGGCGAAGCTCGTCCGCAGCCGGGCCTGAAAATCGGCTATCTGCCGCAGGAGCCGCAGCTCAATCCAGAGCAGACCGTACGTGAGTCGGTTGAAGAGGCGGTGGCCGAAGTGGTCAATGCGCTGAAAGGTCTGGACGAGGTGTACGCGAAGTACGCTGAGCCGGATGCCGACTTCGACAAGCTCGCCGCTCAGCAGGGCAAGTTTGAAGAGATTATCCAGGCGCACGACGGCCATAACCTGAACGTGCAGCTGGAGCGCGCCGCAGATGCCCTGCGTCTGCCGGACTGGGACGCGAAAATCGCCAATCTCTCCGGGGGTGAACGCCGCCGCGTCGCGCTGTGCCGTCTGCTGCTCGAAAAGCCAGACATGCTGCTGCTCGACGAACCGACTAACCACCTGGATGCGGAATCCGTAGCGTGGCTGGAACGTTTCCTTCACGACTTCGAAGGTACCGTGGTGGCGATTACCCACGACCGTTACTTCCTCGACAACGTGGCCGGCTGGATCCTTGAGCTTGACCGCGGCGAAGGTATTCCGTGGGAAGGTAACTACTCCTCCTGGCTGGAGCAGAAAGACCAGCGTCTGGCGCAGGAAGCTTCTCAGGAAGCGGCGCGTCGTAAGTCAATCGAGAAAGAGCTGGAGTGGGTCCGTCAGGGCGCGAAGGGCCGTCAGTCTAAGGGTAAGGCCCGTCTGGCGCGCTTTGAAGAGCTTAACAACGTCGAGTATCAGAAACGTAACGAAACCAACGAACTGTTTATTCCGCCAGGCCCGCGTCTGGGGGATAAAGTTGTGGAAGTCAGCAATCTGCGTAAGTCCTACGGCGACCGCGTGCTGATTGACGATCTGAGCTTCTCAGTACCGAAGGGCGCTATCGTCGGCATCATCGGTCCTAACGGCGCGGGTAAATCGACCCTGTTCCGCATGATGTCCGGTCAGGAACAGCCTGACGCCGGTTCTATCACCCTGGGTGAAACCGTCAAGCTGGCCTCCGTTGATCAGTTCCGCGACGCTATGGACAACAGCAAAACCGTGTGGGAAGAAGTTTCCGGCGGGCTGGATATCATGAAGATCGGCAACACCGAGATGCCGAGCCGCGCCTACGTGGGCCGCTTTAACTTCAAAGGCGTTGACCAGGGCAAGCGCGTTGGCGAACTGTCCGGCGGTGAGCGCGGTCGTCTGCACCTGGCGAAGCTGCTGCAGGTTGGCGGTAACGTCCTGCTGCTCGATGAACCGACCAACGACCTGGATATCGAAACCCTGCGCGCGCTGGAAAACGCCCTGCTGGAGTTCCCGGGCTGCGCGATGGTTATCTCGCACGACCGCTGGTTCCTCGACCGCATCGCGACCCACATTCTGGACTACCAGGATGAAGGTAAGGTGGAGTTCTTCGAAGGTAACTTTACCGAATACGAAGAGTATAAGAAACGCACCCTCGGCGCCGATGCGCTGGAGCCGAAGCGTATCAAGTACAAACGTATTGCGAAATAAGAGCATAAGGGCAACGCAGGTTGCCCTTTTTAATATTTGTCACTCTCCCGCCGGGAGAGTGTTGTAGCCCGGCTCAGGCATTCATGCCGCCAGCCGGGAAACCAACCGCAATACCGCTTCAGCCATTTCCCCGGCTCACGCTGCGCTTAGCCGGGCCAGGGATTCATGCGGCATCAGGCCGCAGAAGGCCTATCCCTGCTCGCCCATCATCTCTTTCACCAGCTCAACGCAGCGCAGGAAGCGGGCGTCGTAATCAGCCTCTTTCACATGCACAAAATCTATCTCGTTCTCCCTGAGCAGCGACACCAGCAGCGACTGGAACTCTTTGCGGTCTACGGAGCTGCCAAGGCTTCGCAAGCCATCGGCTACCCACGGCGTGTTGTTTTCCAGCAGAATGACCAGGTCGAAGCGATACTCATCGATCAGCGCCTGAACAAAGGGATGTTCCCGCCCTTCATACTTCAAACAAAACGCCTGAGTACTGACAAAGTCAGTATCGATAAATGCCACTTTGTTGGCATATTTTACTGCAAAATCAATATACTGCGCATGACCGAGAGCGATTTTGTCATAGTCGGAATATTGCAGCGCCATCTCATCGCCGCCGAGGTGCGAAAAGACGTAGTCGCGGCCATACTCCCAGGCGCTGGTGGTATTAAAGATATTGGAAAGCTTATTCACCAGCGTCGACTTCCCGCTCGACTCACCGCCGAGGATCGCCACCGTGCGTACGAAAAAGGGCTTCACTTCGGTAGGAATATATTCCCAGTAACGGAACGGATTCTCACGAATCTGCCCGCCGCTGATGTTCATAAAGGTGCGTTTAGGATCGATAAGAACGGTTTCAATCCCCAGATGATCCAGATACTGCGGCGCGTCGCCCTCTTCCGAGGTGTAGATCCAGTTAGGCTCAATGCCCTTCTCGCTCATAAAGGCGCGGATCCCGCGGCTCCAGACGTCCCAGCCGTGCGGATAAGGCTCCATTCCCTCTTCATTGAAGGCGTGGATGCGGATATTTTTTTGATATTTGAACGTTTGCAGCAGCCAGCGCAGGCGGTCAGGCACGGTTGGCTGCTGCGACATCGCGCTCTTTTCAAACAGCTCGCGATCGCGGGGATCGTCGTAGCCCATAATGATATGCAGCTCATCGACCTGGCTACAGGCGCGCTGAATCAAGTAGATGTGCCCGGTGTGCAGCGGGTAAAACTTACCAAATACCACGCCAACGCTTTTTTGCCGACGCGGAAACTCCAGCCCGAGAAACCGGTGCAACGCTTCCAGCTTTTGCGCGCTGGGGCTTTTAATTTTGGCGTTCAGCAGCTGGCTCAGGTAGCCTTTTGTCATTCCGCTGGCGTCCGCCACCTGCTGTAGCGTACAGCCCTTCTGCTTTATGGCGCTTTTTAAATAGTCAAATGACGACATGGCGAGTCTCCTTTTAACTTATTATAAGTCGTCAAAGACGCTTAGCGCGTCCGCAAGCTTTTTCACGCCAAAGATTTGCATCCCTTCCGGCACTTTTTTCGGCACATTCGCGGCCGGAACAATCGCCCGACGAAAACCATGCTTAGCCGCTTCGGAAATACGCTCCTGGCCGCTCGGCACCGGGCGAATTTCGCCCGCCAGACCCACTTCGCCGAAAACCACCAGGTCCTGCGGCAGAGGACGGTCGCGCAGGCTGGAAACCATCGCCAGCAGCAGCGCCAGGTCGGCGCTGGTTTCGGTGACCTTCACACCGCCAACCACGTTGACGAACACGTCCTGGTCAGCCATCTGCAGACCACCGTGACGATGCAGTACCGCCAGCAGGATCGCCAGACGGTTCTGCTCCAGCCCCACCGCCACGCGGCGCGGGTTGGACATCATCGAGTGATCGACCAGCGCCTGGATCTCCACCAGCAGCGGTCGGGTACCTTCCCAGACCACCATTACCGAACTGCCCGAAGTCACTTCGTCACCGCGGCTCAGGAAGATAGCCGAGGGGTTGCTCACTTCACGTAGCCCCTGCTCGGTCATAGCGAATACGCCCAGCTCGTTGACCGCGCCGAAGCGGTTTTTATGGCTGCGCAAGGTGCGAAAACGAGAATCGGCGTCGCCGTCGAGCAGCACGGAGCAGTCAATACAGTGCTCCAGCACTTTCGGCCCGGCCAGCGAGCCGTCTTTGGTCACGTGGCCGACCATGACGATCGCCACGCCGCGCGTCTTGGCAAAGCGCGTTAAATAGGCCGCCGTTTCGCGCACCTGAGCCACGCTGCCCGGCGACGACTGCACGTCGGCCATATGCATCACCTGGATGGAGTCGATAACCATCAGCTGCGGCTTTTCTTCGTCGGCAATCTGGCAAATCTGCTCAATGCTGGTTTCTGACAGCATATTCAGGTTGGCGGTGGGCAGACCTAAACGGTGAGCGCGCATCGCCACCTGCTGAAGCGACTCTTCCCCGGTGACGTAGAGTGTTTTCATGCCTTCGGAGAGCTTACACAGGGTTTGCAGCAGCAGCGTCGACTTGCCCGCGCCGGGGTTACCGCCGATCAGAATCGCGCTTCCCGGCACCACGCCGCCGCCGAGCACGCGGTCAAATTCTTTAAATCCGGTCGAAAAGCGCGGCAGCGCTTCGAGGCTGATATCGGAGAGCTTTTGCACCTTCGATACGCCGGCATTACCGGCGTAACCTGACAGGCGTTCGTTTCTTGCCACCTGCGGCGAAGCGGCAATGCGCATCTCGGTTATGGTATTCCAGGCATGACAGGCGCTGCACTGCCCCTGCCAGCGCGGATAATCCGCACCGCATTCATTACAGACAAATGCGCGTTTTGGAGCTTTCGCCACGTTAACCTCTTACTTTTGATTCATGCTGCCGGAGAGAATACAGAATACCCCCATCAGGTCAGCGTGGCGGATTGTCACTTCCGCCAGTTCATTCACTTTGGGCTTAGCATGATAGGCGATGCCGAGTCCTGCCGCTTTAATCATCGGCAGATCGTTTGCGCCATCGCCAATAGCGACGGTTTGCGCTGGCGGGATTTCATACTTTTCCGCCAGTTTACGCAGCGTACTGGCTTTATATTTCGCATCGACGATATCGCCGATGACGTTGCCGGTCAGCTTACCGTCCATGATCTCCAGTTCGTTGGCGAACACCGCGTCGAGATGCAGCTTGTCGCGCAAATACTCGGCAAAGAAGGTGAAGCCGCCGGAGGCGATCGCCACCTTCCAGCCGAGCGTTTCCAGCTTCAGCACCAGCTGGGTCAGCCCCGGCATCAGCGGCAGCGTTTCACGCACCTGCAGAAGAATATTGGCATCGGCATCTTTCAGCGTCGCTACCCGCTGACGCAGGCTGGCGGTGAAATCAAGTTCGCCGCGCATCGCGCGCTCGGTCACTTCAGAGACCAGCTCGCCGGTACCGGCCAGTTTGGCGATTTCATCAATGCACTCGATCTGAATCGCCGTCGAGTCCATATCCATAACCAGCAGGCCCGGCGTGCGTAAATGCGGGATTTTCCCCAGCGGCGCGACGTCAAACCCGGCCTCATGGGCCAGACGGGTCGCTCGTAGCGTTAAAGAACCAGCCAGACGAATCACCTGATAGTCGTCAACCGCCCAGGAGGCAACAATCACCAGGGCCGCCCCCAGCTCCCGCTGCCACTCGGTCAGACGACGCTTGTTAAGACCGCGACCATACAGCAGCCAGCCGCTACGTCCGGCATGATAATCCAACGGCATAACCTCATCACCGCTCAGGGAAAGCGGCAATCCAGGCCACTGGGAAACATCTTCAGGCAGGTCGCACCAGGTCAAACTGTTTGGCATCACGGCTCCACATAACTTCATTCAGGCGAGGAAAATAACGCATGAGGCTACCTTGTAACCAGCGCTTCTGGCAACATTAAGCTGCAAATTTTCAAAGGTGGAATATGGTACGCGCAAAACTTAAATTCCGGCTGCATCGCGCGGTGATAGTTCTGATCTGTCTCGCACTCCTCGTCGCCCTTATGCAGGGCGCTTCGTGGTTTAGCCAGAACAGTCAGAAGCAGCGCAATCCGCAGCTGGAAGAACTGGCCCGCACGCTCGCCCAGCAGGTCACGCTGAACCTGGCGCCGCTGATGCACAGCGAAACGCCCGACGAAAAGCGAATTAGCCAGCTGCTGGACCAGCTTACCCATAAAAGCAGGATCCTCGACGCCGGCGTGTATGACGAACAGGGTGACCTGGTGGCGCGTTCCGGCGAAAGCGTCGAGGTACGCGATCGGCTGGCGCTGGACGGGAAAAAAGCGGGCGGCTACTTCAACCAGCAAATCGTTGAGCCTGTTCAGGGTAAAAACGGGCCGCTCGGCTACCTGCGCCTGACGCTGGATACCCACACGTTAGCCACCGAAGCGCAGCAGGTCGATAATACCACCAATATCCTGCGTCTGATGCTGCTGCTATCTCTGGCTATCGGCGTCGTCCTGACGCGCACCCTGCTGCAGGGAAAACGTACCCGCTGGCAGCAATCGCCTTTCCTGCTCACCGCCAATAAGCCGGTGCAGGATGAAGATAAAGATGAATCAGAATAAGGAAATCGCTATGCCCACGCTGCGCCTGCTGCTCTCTGACTCTTACGACCCCTGGTTCAATCTGGCGGTTGAGGAGTCCATTTTTCGCCAGATGCCCGCAACTCAACGGGTGCTGTTTCTGTGGCGCAACGCCGATACGGTGGTCATTGGCCGCGCACAAAACCCGTGGAAAGAGTGCAACACCCGACGTATGGAAGAAGACAACGTGCGCCTGGCGCGTCGCAGCAGCGGCGGCGGCGCGGTATTCCACGATCTGGGCAATACCTGCTTTACCTTTATGGCCGGAAAGCCAGAGTACGATAAAACCGTTTCCACGAATATCGTCCTGACGGCGCTGAATTCGCTGGGCGTCACGGCGGAAGCCTCAGGCCGTAACGATCTGGTCGTAAAAACCGCTGAAGGCGACCGAAAAGTCTCCGGCTCCGCCTATCGCGAAACGATGGATCGCGGCTTTCATCACGGAACGCTGCTGCTGAACGCCGATTTAAGCCGTCTGGCCAACTACCTCAATCCCGATAAGAAAAAGCTGCAGGCTAAAGGCATTACCTCCGTACGCGGGCGCGTAGCCAATCTGGTCGAGCTGCTGCCGGGCATTACCCATCAGCAGGTCTGCGAGGCGATCCAGGAGGCGTTTTTCGCCCATTACGGCGAACGCGTCACTGCAGAAGTGATCTCCCCGGAGAAAATGCCGGACCTGCCGAATTTTGCCGCGACCTTTGCTCGCCAGAGCAGCTGGGAGTGGAACTTTGGCCAGGCACCGGCTTTCAGCCATCTGCTGGACGAACGTTTTACCTGGGGCGGCGTAGAGCTCCATTTCGACGTCGAAAAAGGCCATATCACGCGCACTCAGGTCTTTACCGACAGCCTTAACCCGGCACCGCTGGAAGCGCTTGCCGCCCGACTGCAGGGCTGCCTGTACCGCGCGGATATGCTGCAGCAGGAGTGCGAGGCTTTATTCGTTGATTTCCCGGAGCAGGAGAAAGAGCTGCGTGAGCTGTCGGCGTGGATTGCCGGCGCGGTACGCTAACGTGCGGTCAGATCACGTCGCCCCTCTCCCATAGGGAGAGGGGGGAAGAGATGATTACTCTTTATCGCCCAGCAGAACGGATTCCAGCGCGATTTTGATCATATCGTTGAAGGTCGTCTGGCGTTCAGCAGCCGTGGTCTGCTCGTGGGTACGGATGTGGTCAGATACGGTGCAGATGGTCAGCGCTTTCGCACCGAATTCCGCCGCGACGCCGTAGATCCCGGCCGCTTCCATTTCCACGCCCAGAATGCCGTATTTTTCCATTACGTCGAACATCTCACCGCCGTCCGGCGCATAAAACAGATCAGCAGAGAAGATGTTGCCCACGCGAGCGTCAACGCCCAGCGCTTTTGCCGCGTCAACCGCGTTACGCACCATGCCAAAGTCGGCAATCGCCGCAAAGTCGTGGTCTTTGAAACGCATACGGTTAACTTTAGAGTCGGTGCAGGCGCCCATGCCGATAACCACGTCGCGCAGTTTAACGTCCATACGCACCGCGCCGCAGGAGCCTACGCGAATGATTTTTTTGACGCCGAAGTCGGTGATCAGCTCTTTCGCATAAATGGAGCAGGAGGGGATACCCATACCGTGACCCATAACGGAAATTTTGCGGCCTTTATAGGTACCGGTGAAGCCCAGCATACCGCGGACGTTGTTTACTTCACGGATATCTTCAAGGAAAGTTTCGGCAATGTGCTTCGCGCGCAGCGGGTCGCCAGGCATCAGCACAACGTCAGCGAAATCGCCCATTTCTGCGTTAATGTGTGGAGTAGCCATCGTTAAATCCTTCTGAATGTTATACCTGATGGCGGCTACGCCTAATCAGGCTGACAAAAAAGGCCCGGTGAGCGTGACTCACCGGGCAAAAAATCACAGCATGTTTTTGCCGTATTCCATCGGAGACGTACCGAAGTACGTTGCCAGAGTCTGGCCGATATCGGCGAAGGTTTCGCGGTGACCCAGCGAACCCGGCTTCACTTTCGGGCCATAAATCAGTACCGGAATATGTTCGCGGGTATGGTCAGTACCGGTCCAGGTCGGGTCGCAGCCGTGGTCAGCGGTCAGGATCAGAATGTCATCTTCCCCTACCAGTTCCATCAGCTCCGGCAGACGGCGATCGAACAGCTCCAGGCCCGCAGCATAGCCAGCAACATCGCGGCGATGGCCCCAGGAAGAGTCGAAGTCCACGAAGTTGGTGAAGACGATGGTTTCGTCCCCCGCTCCTTTCATCTCTTTAATGGTGGCGTCAAACAGCGCATCCAGGCCGGTCGCCTTCACTTTTTTGGTAATGCCGCAGTTGGCATAGATGTCGGCGATTTTACCGACCGAAACCACCTGCCCTTTTTTCTCGTCAACCAGCTTCTGTAGCACCGTCGGTGCCGGCGGCTCAACGGCCAGATCGTGGCGGTTACCGGTGCGCTGGAAGTGACCGGCTTTGTCGCCGATAAACGGACGCGCAATAACGCGGCCGATGTTGTAGCCGCCTTCGGTCAGCTCTTCACGCGCGATTTCGCACAGTTCGTACAGCTTATCGAGACCAAAGGTCTCTTCATGGCAGGCAATCTGGAACACCGAGTCAGCAGAGGTATAGAAAATCGGCTTGCCGGTTTTCATATGCTCTTCGCCCAGTTGATCGAGGATAACGGTACCGGAAGAGTGGCAGTTGCCGAGGTAGCCCGGCAGATTTGCGCGCTTAACCAGTTTATCAAGCAGCTCCTGCGGGAAGCTGTTTTCATGCTCAGGAAAGTAGCCCCAGTCAAACAGAACCGGCACGCCGGCGATTTCCCAGTGGCCTGACGGGGTGTCTTTGCCGGAAGAGAGCTCATGCGCCCATGCGTAAGCGCCGATAACTTCCGCGTTGCCGTCCATACCGGCTGCAACTTTACCGGTAGAACCTTCATGGGCCTTAACCAGCCCCAGGCGGGTCAGATTAGGCAAATTGAGCGGACCTTTACGGCCGTTGTCAGCCTCGCCTTTGGCACAAGCTTCTGCAATATGGCCCATGGTGTCTGAACCGACGTCGCCAAAGCGTTCAGCGTCTTCAGTCGCACCGATGCCGAATGAGTCCAGCACCATAATAAATGCACGTTTCATATTATTCTCCGTACCTTTTGCGCTGCAAAAAAGCGATCAGATCAGTATATAACTATTCGGTGATACGACGATAGACTGTCGGCGTAATTTCAGGCGCTTTATCGTCAAGTTTTATGGCCGCTTTCACTGCTTTGGCCGCTTCCTGCCAGCTGTTCTCATCTTTCGCATGGATAACCGCCAGCGGCTGCTGCGTATCAATGCGCGCGCCGAGGGGAACCATGTCGGTGAAGCCGACGCTGTAATCAATTAGATCTGCAGCCTGACGGCGACCGCCGCCCATAGAGACCACCGCCATGCCCAGCGCGCGAGTGTCCATTTCGGCGACAAATCCTTCGCCTTCGGCGTAGACCGCTTTGCTTAGCATCGCGCCCGGCAGGTATTTATCGTAGTTTTCCACGAAATCGCCAGGGCCTTTTTGCGCCGCCACCATCCGGCCAAAGACTTCTGCGGCTTTACCGTTATCCAGCACCGCCTGAAGCTTAGCCCGCGCATCGGCATCGTTCTCCGCCAGCTTGCCGGAAATCAGCATCTCAACGCAGAGCGCCATCGTCACCTCAAGCAGCCGCGGATTGCGGTACTCGCCGGTGAGGAACTGCACGGCTTCCCGCACTTCCACCGCATTACCGGCGCTGGAAGCCAGCACCTGGTTCATATCGGTCAACAGGGCTGTCGTCCGCACGCCGGCGCCGTTAGCAACGCCGACGATCGCTTCGGCCAGCGCGGCGGAAAGCTCATAAGTAGGCATAAAGGCGCCGCTGCCGACTTTGACATCCATCACCAGCGCGTCCAGCCCTTCCGCCAGCTTCTTGGCGAGAATCGAGGCGGTGATCAGCGGGATAGAGTCCACCGTCGCGGTGATATCACGCGTGGCGTAAAAACGTTTGTCCGCCGGTGCCAGAGAGCTGGTCTGCCCGATAATCGCGACGCCGACATCTTTAATGATTTCACGGAAGCGGCTATCGTCCGGGAAGATATCGAAACCGGGGATCGCTTCCAGCTTGTCCAGCGTACCGCCGGTATGACCGAGTCCGCGCCCGGAGATCATCGGTACATAGCCGCCGCAGGCAGCGACCATCGGCCCCAGCATCAGGGAAGTCACATCGCCTACGCCGCCGGTAGAGTGTTTATCGACAATCGGGCCGTTAAGATTAAGGCTCTTCCAGTCGAGGACGGTTCCTGAATCCCGCATCGCCATGGTCAGCGAAACGCGTTCCGGCATAGACATATCGTGGAAAAAAATGGTCATCGCCAGCGCGGCGATCTGCCCTTCAGAGATGGTGTTATCGCGGATACCGTTAATGAAAAAACGAATTTCTTCATCGCTCAGCGCATGACCATCACGTTTTTTACGAATAATTTCTTGTGCGAGAAACAAGATTACCTCCCGAGGAAAGAGTCAAAGACCAACCTCAGGCCGGACGACATCCGGCCTTAAGGTCAGACAAATTACGTATTAGTAGCTGCTGGCGCTCTTACCATCGCCGTGACCCAACGCTTTCAGCAGGCTTGCCAGCAGGCTGGAAGCGCCGAAGCGATAGTGGCGAGAATCGGCCCAGTCGGCCCCGAACAGCTCATCAGCAATGGCGAGGAACTTTTGCGCGTCTTCCGCGCTGCGCACGCCGCCTGCCGGTTTGAAGCCCACGCTCTGCTGAACACCCATATCGCGGATGACTTCCAGCATAATGCGCGCGCTTTCCGGGGTCGCATTCACCGGAACTTTACCGGTCGACGTTTTGATAAAATCAGCGCCGGCTTTGATGGAAATTTCAGATGCTTTACGAATCAGCGCTTCTTCTTTCAGCTCGCCGGTTTCGATAATGACTTTCAGCAGCACGTTTGCTGCCGCGCAGGCTTCTTTACAGGCTTTGACCAGGTCAAAACCCACCTGTTCGTTGCCCGCAATCAGCGCGCGATAAGGGAACACGACGTCGACTTCATCCGCGCCGTAGGCAATCGCCGCGCGGGTTTCCGCCAGCGCAATATCGATATCATCGTTACCGTGCGGGAAGTTGGTCACCGTCGCAATGCGGATATCCGGGGTTCCCTGTTCGTTCAGCGTTTTGCGCGCGATCGGGATAAAGCGCGGGTAGATACACACTGCGGCAGTATTCCCTACCGGTGTTTTGGCCTGATGACACAACGCGATCACTTTCTCATTAGTGTCGTCATCATTCAGGGTGGTCAGGTCCATCAGTTTCAACGCGCGCAGGCTGCTTGCAGTTAAATCAGTCATTTCATACTCCGACGGCGTATTGCCGGTTAAAAGTTTGTTCACCTTGCGAGTCTGTTACTATTGTAACATTGCCTCGCCGCCACACTTCGATATACATCACAGTTAATGAAAACTAATTGCCAATTTGCATTACTTTGACGTGATTAAAATCACACTAAATAGCCAAACCCGGGCTTCATGAGCGTACAGCACTTTATAAGCATAAACAGCAATCTCCGGCCCGATGGAATGTTATTATTATAACATAACCGAACGCGACAACTCGATATCAGCAGGGTCATTTTGTGCGAAAAACGGCGAAAAAAAGCACTAACGATGGAAAAACAGAGCGTTGCAGGATGATGGAATTTTAACAATTGTGGTAAAAATACCGGCGGCAGCGCCGCCGCCGGTATTTTCTCGCTGAAGCACGCGTTATAGCGCGAGGAAGACGCCTGCGATGGTGGCGCTCATCAGATTTGAGAGCGTACCCGCCGCCACCGCCCGCATGCCCAGCTGTGCGATTTCCTGGCGGCGATTGGGCGCCATACCGCCTAAACCGCCAATCAGAATGGCAATGGATGACAGGTTGGCAAAACCGCAAAGGGCAAAGGAGATAATGGCCTTAGTGTGGGTTGAAATGACCTGCAAACCTGCGGCAGCCACCTCGGCGTCGGCTTTCAGATATTCGCCGAAATTCATATAGGCTACAAACTCATTGATGATCAGCTTCTGGCCGATAAATGAGCCGGCCACGGTGGCTTCACTCCATGGAACGCCAATCACCCACGCCAGCGGCGAGAAGACCCAGCCGAGAATCATTTGCAGCGACAGATCCGGGTAGTTAAACCAGCCGCCCACGCCGGAGAGGATCCCGTTAACCAGCGCAATCAGCGCGATAAACGCCAGCAGCATCGCGCCAACGTTAAGCGCCAGCTGCATCCCCGAAGCTGCCCCGGATGCGGCAGCATCCAGTACGTTTGCCGGCGCTTCCGGATCGGCGTCATTTTTTTCCAGCGCCGGGCTATCTTGCGGCTGCTCGGTTTCCGGCACGATAATTTTCGCAAACAGCAGGCCGCCCGGTGCCGCCATAAATGAAGCGGCAATCAGATATTCCAACGGTACGCCCATCTGGGCATAACCGGCCAGAACGGAGCCTGCGACCGAAGCCAGGCCCCCGCACATCACCGCAAATAGCTCAGAGCGCGTCATGGTGGCGATGTAAGGACGCACGACCAGCGGCGCTTCGGTCTGGCCAACAAAAATATTCGCCGTGGCAGAGAGCGATTCCGTGCGCGAGGTTTTCAGTACCGCGCGCAGCGCCCCGCCGAGTATGCGGATCACAAACTGCATAATGCCCAGGTAATAAAGCACGGCGATCAGCGATGAGAAGAAGACAATGACCGGCAGGACGCGCAGGGCAAAAACAAACCCGCCGCCGCCGAAGACCTCAAACATCTTGTCGGAAACCAGACCGCCGAAAATAAAGCCGATCCCTTCATTGCCGTAAGCAATAACGTTGGCAACGCCGTTAGACATGGCCAGCAGCGCCGTGCGCCCGGCCGGCACGTAGAGAATTAACGCGCCGATCCCCACCTGGATAATCCAGGCGCCGAGGACGGTGCGCAGGTTGATGGCTTTTCGATTACTGGAGAGGAGCACTGCGATGGCTAACAGCACCACCATGCCGATAAGTCCCATGATAATTTGCATACAGAATCCCTGTGTATTGATAGTTCAGCGTAAAACCCCGCGATTATAACGGCATGGAACCATCACGCTCATCACAGCTCACACATTTTAGGCAAAACAATGAGATAAAAAGGCAGGAATGAGACACAAGTCACTCAATAAAAGGTTATAAAATAGCAAAAACCTCTTTTGTATTACAAAACATGGTATTAGCTATCTCTTCAGCAGGCTCAGAGCGTAGCTCACATAAGGCGGTGAAGACGCGAGCCGCTTGCTCAGGCCTGTTCGGCTGCCCCTGGAAACCGTTTAACGGCATATCCGGCGCATCGGTCTCCAGTAACAGCGCAGAAAGTGGTAGCTGCGCCATCACATCGCGGGTCTTGCTGGCGCGCGGGTAGGTAATGGTACCGCCAACGCCGATTTTATAGCCCAGTTGGACAAAGCGTTCGGCTTGCTGAAGACTACCGGCAAAACCGTGCACCACGCCGGTACGCGGTAAAGCGTGCTTTTTTAGCAGCATCGCCAGCTTGTCATGAGTGCGTCTGGAGTGGAGGATGACCGGCAAGTCGTAGCGTTTCGCCAGACGCAACTGCGCCTCCAGGAGAGAAATCTGGCGCTCGAACTGCGGATCCTCGCGATAGAGATCGAGGCCAATTTCCCCAACCGCGATCAGCTTAGCATCGCGTTTCGCCAGGCAGGCTTCAAGCCGCACCAGACTCTCTTCTTCATGCCGCTCAATTACTATCGGATGAAGCCCCAGGGCCGCGTAGAGCGGAGCATACTGCGCCGCAAGCCCTAATACGCGGGCAAAGTTATCCGCTTCCGTCGCCGGTACGATGATTTGCCTCACGCCAGCCTGAGCCGCTCGGGCAATACTGGCAGTTTCGTCGCCGGTGAAAGGAGGGAAATCGAAGTGACAGTGGGTATCAACAAATCGCAAGGTCACGCGAGGTCCTCATTATCAAAGCTGGCATCATTGGCCTGCTCAGCCGCGATGACCGGAACCTGAGGGATCTCGTTGGCCACGGGCGCCGGCGGGATAACCACCGTTTTCGGTACCGCAATGCGTGGCGCATGACGCAGCAAAGGAGGCCTGTCGGCCAGCAGTTTACCGACCGTAGCGAGGAAATAGCGCCCGCACTGGCGCCCGGTTTTGTAGTCTTCCAGTAAAGCAGGAAGACGGCTGCCTAACGCCATACTTTTCAATGGCTTCTGTGGATATATTTCCAGAATTCTCAGCTTACCCGGCGGCTTCTCAATGAACTCTTGCGTGGAGCGATAGGTGGTTTCGTGGTGCTGTACCAGATTCACAAATGGCTGCAGGCTACTTTCGCCAAGCCAGCGCTCCATCCGTTTAAACCACTGCGGGGTGTAGTACATCTGCGAAGGCACGGTGCGGATCACTACGATTGTTTGCGCGCCCCGACGGGCGGCCTCCTGCACCGGGATCGCATCGCTGACGCCGCCGTCCAGATAGCTCACCCCATCCAGCATAACGCCGCTGCGGTAAAAACCGGGAATCGCGCTGGAGGCGCGAATCAGATCGAGCCAGGTTTGCTGGGTAGGGGAAAAGTAGTTGGGCGTATAATCATCGCCGCGGCAGGCGCACATCCAGAACTCTTTACCCTGAGCAAAACGGTCTTCAGCATAGGCCATCGCCAGCGGCATTTTTTTGGCGGTGCTGTCGACCAGCCAGTCGAGATCGATGAGGTTGCCTCCGCGGACAAAACGCATCGGGTCGAAAAACTCGCGGGCGGTGGTGTAGCGGGTGATCACCTTGCGGGCATAGCCGGGCTGGTTGCACAGATAGGCCGAGAGATTTTGCGCCCCGGCAGAGGTGCCAAACAGCATATCGAACGGGTTAAATCCCGCGCGCATAAATTCGTCCAGCACCCCGGCGGTAAAAATGCCCCTCTGTCCCCCACCTTCGCACACCAGCGCAAGCCTGCCCGGCTGGAAGGGTTTAACAGATAACGGCGTAATGTTGCCCAACGTCACGGGAATTCGCTGCCCCACCCTGCTTTCCTGTCTGGCTTATTATAAAAACAAAGGTAACGCAATTTTTAACGCCCTGAAACAGAGAAAGCCAGTCTCATTGACTGGCTTTATGTAAGACGGTATTTCACTGATTAACGTCTAGGGACGTCGACGGCCGGTGAACAGGCTGACCAGGAACAGAATAATACCGACAACAAAGACAATTTTAGCAGCCCAGGCAGCGGTACCTGCCAGGCCACCAAAACCCAGAGCGGCGGCAATTAAAGCGATCACCAGAAAAATAATGCCCCATCTAAACATACGTCTCTCCTTACCATAGTTAATGACGGTCGATTTTCTGCGCACTCAGGCCGCGCATACACAACCCTGTGGTGCTACACATCCTGCGGAAAGACCGCAGAATAAATTCTTTTAATGAATGGATTTATTTAACGCTAAGATCGTTCTTCACGCTTTTGACGCCGGAAACGGCTTTAGCAATGCCTTCCGCACGTTCCGACTGCTTGCTGGACTCGACCGTGCCGGATAAATGTACGACGCCATCGGTGGTCTCAACTTTCACGTTACGCGACGGGACGATATCGTCAGCCAGTAATTTAGCTTTGATCTCGCTGGTCACCGCGGTATCGCCCGCGTAGCCCTTCAGCGACGCTGATTTTTCGTTCTGCACGCTAAGCTTGTCGTTTACCGAGCTCACGCCTTCAACGGCTTTAGCTACGCTAAGCGCTTGTTTATGCTGCTCTGAACTATCAACTGTACCGCTTAACGTGACGACTTTATTTTCCGTTTTCACCGAGATATCGGTGCTGCGAATATCCTTATGATCGATCAGCGCCGCTTTCACCCTGGCGGTGATGGTGCTGTCGTCCATAAAGTTTCCGACTTTGTTCATCGAATTATCAACGGCTTGACCGGCATTGCTGGCTGCAGATTTTGCGCTGTCTACGGTCGAGTTTTCTGCATACGCCGAAGCGCTGATTATTGCTGAGCCCAGGAAGAGGGCCAGGAGTGTCTTGCCGCTCTTAAGTCTTGTCATCGTCGTTCCTCGTTATATCTAAGCAGGTAAAGCAAAATAAGTAGTCTATTAAGCCAGGATTCCAAAAATTACTTATTAAATGTAGTAGATACACGGAAGAGTGCGGCATGAACGGGTAAAAAAGCAGGCAAAACGGTAAGAATTAAGAACTTTCCAGATAGGGGCTTCTGAAAGAAAAACGACGTGGAGCGCGGCGAAAACCGCGCTCCGGAGAGGATTAATGCTCGCGAGTTTTGCGGAACTGGACGTCAGGATAACGCTCCTGCGTCAGGTTCAGGTTAACCATGGTCGGGGCGATGTAGGTCAGATTATCGCCGCCATCGAGCGCCAGCTGAATTTCGTTCTTACGCTTAAACTCTTCGAATTTCTTCGCGTCGCTGCATTCCACCCAGCGGGCGGTGGCGACGTTGACCGACTCGTAGATCGCCTCAACGTTGTATTCGCTCTTCAGGCGAGCGACGACGACGTCAAACTGCAGTACCCCCACCGCGCCGACGATCAGATCGTTATTGGCGATCGGACGGAACACCTGCACCGCGCCTTCTTCAGAAAGCTGAACCAGCCCCTTCAGCAGCTGTTTCTGCTTGAGCGGATCTTTCAGGCGAATGCGGCGGAACAGTTCCGGGGCGAAGTTCGGGATACCGGTGAACTTCATCATTTCACCCTGGGTGAAGGTATCGCCAATCTGGATGGTGCCGTGGTTATGCAGACCCAGGATATCGCCCGGATACGCTTCCTCCACATGCGAACGGTCGCCGGCCATGAAGGTCAGCGCGTCGGAGATCACCACATCCTTGCCGATACGCACCTGGCGCATCTTCATGCCCTTCTCGTACTTACCGGAAACCACGCGCATAAAGGCCACGCGGTCGCGGTGTTTCGGGTCCATGTTGGCCTGAATTTTAAAGACAAAGCCGGTGAACTTCTCTTCCGAGGCTTCCACGGTGCGGGTATCGGTTTTACGCGGCATCGGCGCAGGCGCCCACTCCACTAAACCGTCCAGCATATGGTCAACGCCGAAGTTACCCAGCGCGGTTCCGAAGAATACCGGCGTAATTTCGCCCGCCAGGAACAGATCTTTATCAAATTCGTTAGACGCGCCCTGCACCAGCTCCAGCTCGTCGCGCAGCTGCTGCGCCAGGTCTTCGCCCACCGCCGCGTCCAGATCCGGGTTATTTAACCCTTTAACGATGCGCACTTCCTGGATAGTGTGACCTTTACCGGTCTGGTAGAGATAGGTTTCATCTTTATAGAGGTGGTAAACGCCCTTGAACAGCTTGCCGCAGCCAATGGGCCAGGTGATCGGCGCGCAGCCGATTTTCAGCTCGTTTTCCACTTCATCCAGCAGCTCCATCGGGTCGCGGATGTCACGGTCAAGTTTGTTCATAAACGTCAGGATCGGCGTATCGCGCAGACGGGTGACTTCCATCAGCTTACGGGTACGATCCTCAACGCCTTTCGCGGCATCGATAACCATCAGACAGCAGTCCACCGCCGTCAGCGTACGATAGGTATCTTCGGAGAAGTCTTCGTGCCCCGGAGTATCCAGCAGATTGACCAGACAGTCGTGATACGGGAACTGCATTACGGAAGTGGTAATGGAGATACCGCGCTGCTTTTCCATTTCCATCCAGTCAGACTTCGCATGCTGACTGGAGCCGCGGCCTTTTACCGTACCGGCGGTCTGAATAGCCTGTCCGAATAACAGCACCTTTTCAGTAATGGTCGTTTTACCGGCATCCGGGTGAGAAATAATGGCAAAAGTGCGGCGCTTGGCCACCTCCTGCAAATAAGGAGACAACGTCATAATTCAATCTTCTTAGTAAACGCGGCAATGCGCCGCGCATGTTGAATACGAAAAAATTGCGGCTATTTTACCCATCAATGGGGGGGAGGCAATCAGTGTTTACACAGGAGTTGCTCCAGTTCGCTTAAAGAGGTGACCGTCCAGTCCGCGCGGAGGTCGGCAGGCAGCTCGCGTTGATGAGGGTTAAACCAGCAGGTGGCCAGGCCGGCATTCACGCCGCCGCGAATATCAGATTCCGCCGTATCACCCACCATCAGCACACGTGAACGATCGGGGTTGCCCGCCTGCGCCAGGGCATAATCAAAGATGCGCGCATCCGGTTTAGCGACCCCAACCTCTTCAGAAATAATCAGTAAATCAAAATGATCGCGTAACCCGGTACGTTCAAGACGCGTCTGCTGTAGCGAGGTAAAACCGTTGGTGATGATGCCCATTTTCACCTTACCCTGCAGCGAATCCAGCAGCGACACCGCGCCCGGCAGCGGCGAGCAGATCTCCGCCATCGCGTTCATAAACGCGGCGTTCAGCTCACCAGGAGGGACGTTCAGGCGCTCCGCCCAACCGTCAAAGCGCTGATGCTGCAGTTGAAGAGAAGTGATAGCGCCGTTCTGATAATCCACCCACAGCGGCTTATTCACGGCCTGGTAGTCCTGAAAATCCTCTGCGGAGAAGGTCACGCTATAGTCGAGAAACATCCGCTGTAGGCCGCTAAACGAGTCAAACGTAAATAACGTTTCATCGGCATCAAAGAAAATCCAGTCCCACTTCATCGTATCACCTTGTCTTACATACTGATTGGCAGTGCCATAATAATGGCGTCCTCACGTCCGTCGACCGTGGGGTAATAGTTGCGGCGAATCGTCGCCTCGTTAAAGCCTAAGCTTTCATAGAGCGCGATGGCGGCGACGTTAGACGCGCGCACCTCCAGCCACAGCGTGACGACGCCGCGTTTTTCTACTTCATCAATCACCTGCTCCAGCAGCGCTCTGCCCAGACCACGACGCTGAAAAGCGGGATCGACGGCGATATTAAACAACGTCGCCTCGTCGAGCACGATTTGCGTAATAGCAAAGGCCGCCATCTCCCCGTCTACGGACAGCTGAAGATTCAGATAGCGATCGCCCTGATTGCTGGCAAACGTCTGCTCGCTCCAGGGGAAAGCGTGGGCGCGCGTTTCAATTTGCCAGGCCCGAGGCAAATCAGCCGCGTTGAGGGTAGAAATCGTGTTCATGTGCGCAGATCTGTTGCCAGAGCGCCATGCGAGCAGGCGTACTGGTCTGAAGTTCATCGAAAGCGGGCGTGGATAGCTGCGCGCCCGCCAGCATCAGCGGCGTGTCCGTACCCAGCCGCCAGCTATTACAGCGTGCGTCCTGAGGCAACATCGCCACGCGCTCAGGCGTCAACTGCATTACCTGCTCCGGCGTCAGGGACAGCGTGCGCAGAATATCGCGGATAAGCGGTTCGGTCAGCGATGGCGGTTCTTCCGCCACCATCACCAGACGAATGTGTCCAGGAAGCGAGATAGCGATTTCACCCTGTAACGCCCCAGGACGACGCAGCGACCACTGGGTAATACCCAGCTGCTGTAATTGCCAGTCTCGTCGGGATGTCATAGCGAAACACTCCTGTTAATTAAGCGCGCAATATAGCAAATACGTCGTATTTGCGCCAACAAACTACGCGGCGGCCGGAGCGCATCCCGCCGCCAACAAAGAGGCAGGCTGAAAGATAACGTGTATAATCGGCGCCAGTCTTAATGAAGGAGTGTTTCATGTCCGCTTTTACCCCGGCAAGTGAAGTCTTGCTGCGCCACAGTGATGATTTCGAGTCCGCCCGCGTTCTGTTTGCCGGTGACCTGCAGGATGACCTGCCCGCTCGTCTGGATACGGCTGCCAGCCGCGCCCATACCCAGCAGTTTCACCACTGGCAGGTACTGAGCCGCCAGATGGCTGAAAACGCCCGTTTTAGCCTGGTCGCGGAAGCCAGCGATGTTGCCGATTGCGATACGCTGATCTACTACTGGCCAAAAAACAAACCCGAAGCTCAGTTTCAGCTGATGAATCTGCTTTCCCTGCTGCCGGTCGGTATTGATATTTTCGTGGTTGGCGAAAACCGCAGCGGCGTGCGCAGCGCCGAGCAGATGCTGGCGGAATATGCGCCGCTGACTAAAGTCGACAGCGCGCGCCGCTGTGGTCTCTATCACGGTCGTCTGGAAAAACAGCCGGCCTTCGATCCCGAGCAGTTCTGGGGCGAGTATCCGCTGGAAAATCTGACGATTAAAACGCTGCCGGGCGTCTTCAGCCGCGATGGCCTGGATATTGGTAGCCAGCTGCTGCTTTCAACCCTGACGCCGCACACCAAAGGTAAAGTATTGGACGTCGGCTGCGGCGCCGGCGTACTGGCAACCGTGCTGGCCAGCCACTCGCCTAAAGTCCGCTTATCCTTATGCGACGTCAGCGCCCCGGCAGTTGAAGCCAGCCGCGCCACGCTCGCCGCTAACGGTATCGAAGGGGAAGTATTCGCCAGCAATGTATTTTCCGAAGTGAACGGCCGCTTCGATATGATTATCTCCAATCCTCCTTTCCACGATGGTCTGCAGACCAGCCTGGAAGCCGCTCAGACCCTGATTCGCGGCGCCGTTCGGCATTTGAACAGCGGCGGAGAGCTACGCATCGTCGCCAACGCCTTCTTGCCCTATCCGAATGTGCTGGATGAGATCTTCGGCTTCCATGAAGTGATTGCCCAGACGGGCCGCTTTAAGGTTTACCGGACGGTGATGACGCGTCAGGCCAGGAAATAGTCCCGCGTTTTTTCGGCGACAGCAGACGCTCGTCGCCGAACTTTACCCTCTCAGTCGCCCATTTTTGCAACAATCAATCCAACTGATACAATTAACTATTGACGAATAGCTGAAAACCACTAGAATGCGCCTCCGTGGTAACGATACTTTTATAGTGTCGATGGTATGCGAAGGTGGCGGAATTGGTAGACGCGCTAGCTTCAGGTGTTAGTGTCCTTACGGACGTGGGGGTTCAAGTCCCCCCCCTCGCACCATAATCCACGTTGATATTGCTCGCACTGGGCGAAGGTGGCGGAATTGGTAGACGCGCTAGCTTCAGGTGTTAGTGTTCTTACGGACGTGGGGGTTCAAGTCCCCCCCCTCGCACCAACGAGGCGATATCAAAAATTAAGAATACTGTGCGAAGGTGGCGGAATTGGTAGACGCGCTAGCTTCAGGTGTTAGTGTCCTTACGGACGTGGGGGTTCAAGTCCCCCCCCTCGCACCAATATTCTTACCCTTCTGCTTTATCCCATCAGCCTCAAATTCAGCAATATCAGCATTATTCCACCGATCAGCGCCACGCATGATGGCAGCAAAACAAAATGCCGTAGCTGCCGGTGCCAAATCATCATCGCTGACATCAGCATTCCCAAAGTGACCAATCCACGCCAGGCATCTACCGACAAATCGGCAAACCCGAGGGCGGCAAGCACTACGCCAGGGATCAACACGCCCCATCCACTCCCTAAAGTTCGCTGCAACATGATTTCGCCTCTCACAACGATAATGATAACCAATACCATATGATAATTTTTATCATTTGTCATCCAGGGAAAATAGCGCATCCTTATTCTTTACGTTTGCGGTAATGACATACATTCATGAAGGTGATAAATTAAACAAAATAATTTATATATTAAATTGTCTGATTATTTCGTAAAAACCTTATTTTACGCACTGTTTTTTTATTATTCATTCCAACCTCACATCACTTTGAATTTTAACGATAAATAATGACAACCCCGACATGACTGCACAATCCTGGCGATCCCATTACGAACAGAAATATCAGTATTCCTTACGGCTATTTTTACTGCTTAATTTGGTTTCATCCTTTTTATCGCTGGTCAGCCCGCTCTTTACCGTCATTACATTTACCCCACCTTGCTTTTTGATCGTGGCTTGCAGCGCGGTTCTGCTGCTATGGCACTGGAAATTCGCCCAGCACAAAATAAATATTCCGCTTATTTCACTGATATTTGGTCTGCTGTGGGCATGGCATGTAGCCCTAAAAGCAATGGTGATGGGCCCCCCACATTTTAACTACCTGGTCATCGCGTTATTAAGCGTGTTATTTATCGGCACCATTGCTTTTTCCAGCAATATCATTGCCTTTACGTTGCACTCGTTACCCACCTACGTGACCTGCCTGTTCCTCGGCGGAGGCGAACAGTGGTTGCGCATGTCCTGGTGCTTTGTGTTGCCGATTGCAGGGATCGCCCTGCAAAGCCTGATGCAAAAACGCAGCGATGTTTTCACCCAGGGCCTCATGGATAAACTGTTGAAAGAACGTAATACCCTTAACGATCTCAGCATGTTGGATCCTCTCACCGGCTTGTATAACCGTCGGGGCTTACAAAATCGTCTGGACACCATTCTTTCTTTGGACAGTAGCGAGCATTACGTCCTGCTGCTGGATATTGATCATTTCAAAGCCTATAACGACCACTATGGGCATATGATGGGCGACCAGGCCTTAATTCAGGTCTCCGCGGCCATTCGTAACGCCGTGCGCTCGCGCGATATTGTGGCCCGCTTTGGCGGCGAAGAGTTTATGGTGCTATTGACCAGCAGTAGTGCGGAAAACGCCCTTCAGGCCGCGGAGCGAATCAGGCAGCGGGTCTACGATCTGAAAATCCCGCATATGTTCAATGAAAGCGTCGCGACCAATGTCACCATTAGTATCGGCATGACGCCGCTCGTAGATGCCGATATCGATAGCGCCCTGAAACGAGCGGATAACGCGCTCTATGAAGCCAAAAATATGGGACGAAACATTATTCTCGCCAGCTAGCCCCTGTATCGCGCAGCAGGGTGTCATCAGGCGGACAAATCGCTTGCCAAGCTGGCGTCCCGGCATTAACATCGGAAATCATTATCATTTAGATTTGTATCTGGCGCGCAATGGCTTACCGTTCACTTGCATTCAATTATGACCTCATCTGGCGGGCCCCGCTGCCTTCGGCTGAGCGCGAACTGGCGAATGCATTACATGACAAGATCGCTGCGCTACGTCCCCATCTGCTTGATTTTCTGCGACTAAATGAAGAAGCCCCCCATCATGCGCTGACGCTTACAGAGTGGTCGCAGCCCGCAATGCTAAGTTCCCTGTTGGCGACCTGGTCCGACCATATTTATCGTAACCAGCCGGGGAAACCCCGTGAGCAGAAACCGCTGCTTTCCCTGTGGGCACAGTGGTACATCGGTTTGCTGGTTCCGCCATTAATGCTGGCGCTGTTGAGTGAAGAGCGCGCCCTTAGCCTGGCGCCGGAGCATTTTCGCGTCGAGTTTCACGAAACCGGCCGTGCGGCCCGTTTCTGGATTGAGGTACATTCAGCGGGCGCCTCGCCGGAACAATCTGCGCAATCAAGGATGGAAAAGCTGATCGCTACGGCTCTCCAACCTGTCGTTCAGGCGCTTGAAGCCACGGGTGATATCAATGGCAAACTTATCTGGAGCAATACGGGTTACCTGATCAACTGGTATCTGGGTGAAATGAAAACCCTGCTCGGAGATGAAAAAATTGCCGCTCTGCGTCAGCACTGCTTCTTCGAAAAACAGTTTTCTGATGGCCAGGATAATCCGCTCTGGCGTACGGTCGTTTTGCGGGAAGGGCAGCTCGTCCGTCGAACCTGCTGCCAGCGCTATCGCCTGCCGGATGTTCAGCAGTGCGGGGACTGCACGTTGAAATAAACAATTGTTAAAAACGGGCGGCTATTTTAGCCGCCCGTTTTTTTATGCCGTTTGTTGACTCTCTTCCGCCATGCGCTGTGCCTCTTCGGCCTCCTGCGCCAGCAGCTGTTTCTCATACACCTTGAAGAACGGGAAGTAGATAATCGCGGAAACGCAGGCGAGAACGACGACCAGAATCGCCGCCCGGAAATCCCATCCCAGCGCCCACGCGCCGCCGATCGGCGCCGGAGCCGTCCACGGAACAACCGAAATCACCCGGCCGATAAGATCCAGCTTCATTGCCGCCCACGCCAGTACGGCGTTAACCATCGGCGCCAGCAGAAAGGGAATAAAGAACACCGGGTTCATCACGATAGGTGTGCCAAAGATAACCGGTTCGTTGATGTTGAAAAGGCTTGGCACCACGCTAAGACGACCAATTGAACGCAGATGCGCCGAGCGGCTACGCAAATAGCAGAATACTAACCCCATCGTCGCCCCGGAACCGCCAATCACAATGAAGAATGTCCAGAACGCCTCCATAAAAATATGCGGCAGCGGAGCCCCCTGAGCCAGAGCCTGCTGGTTCATTCCAAGGTTAGTCAGCCAGAACATCTGCAGCATACCGGAAACAATAGCGGCGCCGTGGATCCCCGCAAACCATAGCAGGTGCCCCACCAGTACCGCCAATAAAATCGCCGGCAGCGAATCCGCTGCGGAAACCAGCGGTTTAAAAATAGCCATAATGGCCTGAGGGATCAGCATATCGAAATGATGCTGGATAAGCAGACTCAAAGGATAAAGCGTCAGGACGACCACCAGTACCGGGATCAACAGATCAAAAGAGTTTTTGATCATCGGCGGCACCTGATCCGGCAGGCGAATACCAATATTATGTGCTTTAAGAAAGCGCATCATCTCAACGCAGTAAACGGCAACCAGAATCGCGGTAAAAATCCCCGTTCCGCCCAGGCTATCTACCGGCAGGTTACCGTTCGTTTTTGGCGCCGCCACCAGCAGGAAGGCCATAATCGACAGCATGGCGCACATGAAGGGATCGAGCTGGTTGCTTTTTTCGTAATGCTTTCCAAGGTTATAGGCGATCGCGGCGCAGATGTAGATAGACATGATGCCCATCGTCATATCGAACGGCGTCAGAATACGTCCTTCAAACTCTTTTGCCAGATCCAGCCAGGCGCGAGCAAATCCCCAGGTGGTATCCGGCGAAAACGGCGGGTAAGCAAATACCAGAAGAAATGAACCAACAATCATAAACGGCATCGCGGAGATGAAACCATCACGAATAGCCATCACGTGACGCTGGGACGAGATGCGTCCGGCGACAGGGCTGATGTAATTCTCTACAAAGCGAAATATCAGATTAAATGCAGCATGGTTAGCAGACATGGCAGCCCTCCTGACAGGCTAGATGAACAGGCCCAACAACGATTATTTTGCCGTTGTGATGAATGCGCTTCTGCGAAGAACCCATCCGTTTGGATAAGCTACCGCCTCTACAGCTCAAGACTTTTCGATTCATCCACGGCTCTTTTGTTATAGGTGAAGCAGGGAAGTTACCTTGTCAGTATTCATATCTAAATGAATAACCGCAACCGGTTACAGTAACCGGTTGCGGCGAATGTGAAGGAGATCCAGAAATTGGAAAGATTCTTGATTATCTATCAGGGATATTTACACTTTGCGAAGCTTGTGACAGATTTTTAACAAGCCTTAATCAGGAGATTCCAATGAGTCTGCAGTCCGTGCGGCAGTTTTTTGCTGACCGCGCCCCCGATATCGAAATCATCGAACTTAATCAGAGTACGGCCACAGTAGCGTTAGCCGCGGCGGCGCATAACGTTGAACCCGGACAAATAGCAAAAACCCTCTCTTTAAAAATAAAGGAAAGGGTCGTACTTGTTGTCGCAAAAGGCGATGCACGCCTGGATAATAAAAAACTCAAGGAAGCATTCGGCGCTAAAGCGCGCATGCTGAGTAGCGATGAGGTCATTACGTTAACCGGACACCCCATTGGCGGCGTTTGCCCTTTTGGCCTGGAAGTTCCGCTGGCAGTGTATTGCGATATTTCATTAAGACAGTATCCGGAAGTGCTTCCAGCAGCAGGTTCAATACATAGCGCCGTTCGCATTTCACCCGAGCGAATGGCGCAGCTGACGGATGCTACATGGATTGACGTTTGTCTTTAATAGACGATTAGCACTACTGGGCAAGGCGCATTACCCTGGCATCATCATTGTTTGCCGATAAGCGCATTAATATATCAGCCGCGCTCAGTAGTCCCATATCAGAACTGACGCCCAGCTTGGTCATGGCATTAAATTTATGCGCCCGAATCGTTTTAATATTGCGCTCCAGCTGTGTCGCAATCTCAGGCAACGAATAGCCATAAGACATATAGCGCAGGATGGTATGTTCCGTCGGGCTCAGAATTTGACTACACATGCCCTGCTTTTGGTTTAGCGAGCTTTCATTTGCCGGGCCGCTGCGTTCGAGAAGCTGCAGCAGATGTTCCTGCAGCTGTAGCCGACAGGCTGATTTATTCAAAATGCCGTGCAGGCGTGAAGGCGTCAGATGGCTAACCAGACGCATTTCAGCTTCATCATTGGCTAAGACAATTCTTTGCATTTCAGGGCAGTAGCGTGCAATCTCATGAAGAAAGAGTAAGCTTTCAAGCCGGGATCGGCGGTTACCTGAAAGAGAAAAAATAATCGCCGAAAAATCTTTAGACTGGAACTCCCGCTTTAATGCCTGAGTATCTTTAAAGAATTGAATGCGATAATTCTTACCACTTTCATTAATTAAAATGTGGCGAAGGGCCACTTCCGTCATCGCACATTTCTCTACGATAGCGACATATCGTGCTGTGAGGTCTTTTTCCATTCAGTTTGATCTCCATAGGCTGAATAAATATTCAGCTCCTTCATTCCCTGTGCACTATTAATCCAGGCATACATCTCTGCATTGCTACGCAAAGACAAGCGGCGCATAGCACTATTTTTCTGCGCACTTATGGTTTTATTGCTCTTCTTCAATAAAGCAGCAATTTGATTAATTCCCCATCCTTTAGCGAGAAGCCGCAACACTTTTCGCTCAGAAAGCGTCAGAATGACCATTTTTTGCTGTTCGTCACCGATGTGTTCCACTTCAGGAGAGAACAATGTCTGGCTGATTCGCTCGGCGGCAAGCCCACCCGCGCGAACCACCTCGATGAGACGTTTTACCGGCTCGCTGTCTGAAATTAATGTGCTTTCAGGCCGCATTAATAATTCAACCGCTAATGGGAAACAGGCGCTTCCTACCATAAAGACCCAGTGTATATCCCTGTATTGCGTCATTAAGGAGTAGTAGTGTTCACAAATATTTCTTGGATTCTCTATTTCACCGGATAAATCTGCAATAACCAGTACTGCGCGCCGCAGTTGCAGCAGGGTGAGCTCATCCTGAGAACGGCAAAAACTCAATTCATAATCGGGTAGATGCTCCCCAACAATGGCCTTCAAGCCGGACTGCATAACCGGTATTCTGCTGATAATAATGCCGAACTTACCCTGTCCTGGTAACATAAACCCTCCGCTTCCTGTCGAAGATTCACGACCGGCAGAAAAACAATTGGATGAATAACTTAATAGCCATCATATTATTTTGCCAAAATGAATCTTTATCGTCCCTGGCGAGCACGCAGTACCGCGCTCTAAAGCCAATTTACATTATATGGAGTAACATATTGCAGTTATCCCCGCCAATGATTAACATTAACACAGGTAGTTGTCAGCAATAAATTAGAAATGATTAAAAGCTTCGTTAGATACGCTAACTTAAGATATATTTAACAAAGGTTTTTTCATTTTATTTTGTTCCTAAATACTTTGGGAGATTCACCGTTATAACGGCGAAAGAAACGAGAAAAATAGGCTGCATCAGTAAATCCTAAATAATCAGAAAGTTGTGCAATCGTCATGCTGGTGTATTGCAGATTGCGACGCGCCTCAAGCATCAATCTTTGATGTAATACTCCCAGCGCGCTGCAGCCGTAGAATTCATGGCATAAATAATTCAGATGCGTTGCAGAAACGCCCGCCAGCTTTGCATAAGCGGCTAAGGGCATATGTTCGCGATAATGACTTTCTATTAGTCGAGAAAAATGACGCATGACGCTACGCTTGCGCTCAGCTTTGTCTGCCGTTATCGGCTGCGGGCGATGCTGCCGGTTCAACCACACCAGCAGCGCTCCCAGCAGGGAATGCAGCATCATTTCACGCGCGTCATACTCTTCGCGATACTCTTCGCGCAAAGCGGTGAATAGGGCCCGAATATGGCTCCGCGACGCCTTGACCGGCACGCATCGCGGCTGGCCGAGTACATCCAACTGACTGGCAAACTGACTTTCGAGACTTCCGAGCAGCGGCAGCGCCAGCGACAAGACGTAGCCTTCCGTACCCGGGGAAAAACGAAAACCATGAATACACAGCGCCGGAACGATCTGAATACAGGACTCCCTCATCACGGTCGTCGTACCTTCGATTTCAATTTCCGCCTGCCCTTTGTGCAGATATAGCAGCTGCACCAGCTCTGCGTGCTGATGCAGGCGGATATGCCATTCATAAAGATGGCTTCGCTGGAGTATCGACTCGCAGTGCAGCAGATCGGGCGTCGGCCAGCCCTGCTCTTCGCCATACAGTTTGAAAACGGGAATGGTACTCACTGCCTGCATCGGGACTCCTGAACGGTTTCTCTTTATGCCACGCGCTCCATCGGCAAACCGACATAGTTTTCAGCGATCGTGGTTAATCCGGCGCGTGAGCCAAGATAATAACGCCGATCCGCCGCCTGCATTTTTCTATCGAACTCGCTTTGTTGCGGGAAATCATGCAGCAGACGGGTCATAAACCAGCTGAATCTTTCGCCTTTCCATACCCTATCCAGCGCAAAACGAGAGTAGCTTGCCAGCAGGTCAACGCGACCATGGTGATAATATTCACGGAGGATGCGCCATAAATAGTTCACATCGGACGCCGCGAGATTCAATCCTTTTGCCCCGGTAGGCGGTACGATATGCGCCGCATCCCCCACCAGAAACAATCTGCCGTACTGCATCGGCTCCACCACATAGCTGCGCAGCGGCGCGATGCTCTTCTCGAGTGAGTGACCAGTCACTAACTTGCTGGACAGATCTTCAGGGAGGCGGCGTTTGAGTTCATTCCAGAAACGCTCATCAGACCATGCCTCAACCTTTTCACTGAGCGGGACCTGGAGGTAATAACGGCTCCGAGTTAGTGAGCGCTGACTACAAAGAACAAACCCGCGTTCGTGGTGCGCGTAAATGAGCTCCGGGTTCACCGGCGGCGTATCGGCCAGCAGCCCCAGCCAGCCAAACGGCCAGACGCTTTCGTACTCTTTCAGCACCCCAGGAGGAATACTTTGACGGGACACGCCGTGAAAGCCATCGCAGCCGGCGATAAAGTCGCACTCTAAGCGGCAGTGTTCGCCATTGCTGATAAAAGAGACCGATGGTCGATCGCTCTTTGCCTCATTAATAGTGACTTCGCTGACGCCATAAATCGTCGCCGCCCCGCATTCCGCCCGCGCGGCCATCAAATCCCGCGTCACTTCAGTCTGGCCATAAACCATCACGCTTTTGCCCGCCGTCAGTTCCGTCAGCGCAACCGGTACCCGCTTGCCTTCAAACAAAAATTCGACGCCATGATGCACCAGGCCTTCAGCCTCCATTCGCCGGGCGGCGCCGGCTTCGCGCAGCAGCTCTACCGTTCCGCTTTCCAGAATGCCCGCGCGGATCCTCCCCAGCACGTACTCAGGAGTCTGTCGCTCAAGGATGACGGTTTGAATCCCGGCGTGATGTAACAACTGCCCCAGCAGGAGTCCGGATGGGCCAGCCCCGATAATCGCCACCTGTGTTTTCATAGCATCGCCTCAGTATGGTTAATTATTTGTTTGTTTTTTGTTTATTAAAAGTTTGAATTTGCATTTTTGATAAGTCTGGCGGGAAAAAGAAGGGAGAAATTGGTGCAAAAATTGTACTTTTCACCAATCTTGCGGAAGTGTGGCGGAGTTCAAATTTCAGCGCCCCTCTGGATGCGGCGGTTTTTTACACATTGTTTGATCCGGACCGCTCAGATAAAACGCAACTTCAGGTAAAAGTATCGCCAGACACTACGGCATCGGGCATCACGGACAGCAGGTATCTATGCAAGCAGATCGGGCAACTCAGCGCGCAATCACGCGATTGTGCATTCAATGTGGTCTTTTCTTATTACAACACGGAGCGGAAAGCGCGCTGGTAGAGGAGCTTTCAACCCGCCTGGGCCTGGCGTTGGGGATGGATAGCGTGGAAAGCGCCATCTCTTCTAATGCGATTGTTCTCACCACCATCAAAGATGGCGAGTGTCTGACGTCGACGCGGAAAAACAGCGATCGCGGCATCAACATGCACGTCGTCACGGAAGTTCAGCATATTGTGATTATGGCGGAACATAAGCTGCTGGATTATAAAGACGTCGAAAAACGCTTCGCCCAGATCAAGCCGCTGCGCTATCCACGCTGGCTGCTGGTTTTAATGGTCGGCCTTTCCTGCGCCTGCTTTTGCAAGCTTAACAACGGCGGCTGGGACGGCGCGCTGGTCACTTTCTGCGCCAGCACGGTAGCGATGTATATTCGCCAGGTCCTGACTCATCGCTCCATGCATCCGCAAATCAACTTCTGCCTCACCGCCTTTGTCGCAACCACCATCTCCGGGCTGATGCTGCGCCTGCCGGCTTTCGCCAGCACGCCGACGATCGCGATGGCCGCCAGCGTGCTGCTGCTGGTACCCGGCTTTCCGCTGATCAATGCGGTTGCCGACATGTTTAAGGGACATATCAACACCGGCCTGGCGCGCTGGGCAATCGCCAGCCTGTTAACCCTCGCGACCTGTATTGGCGTGGTGATGGCGATGACAATGTGGGGGCTACGCGGATGGGCATAATCATTTATCTCTACGAACTGGCGCTGGATATGGTGCTGGCCGCCATCCCTGCCGTTGGGTTTGCGATGGTATTCAACGTTCCGCAGCGAGCGCTGCGCTGGTGCGCCCTGTTGGGGGCTATCGGCCACGGCTCGCGCATGGTTATGATGACGGCAGGTTTTAATATTGAATGGGCGACGTTTATGGCCGCCCTGGTGGTTGGCAGCATCGGCATCCAGTGGTCGCGCTGGTATCTGGCTCACCCGAAGATTTTCACCGTTGCTGCGGTAATCCCGATGTTCCCGGGCATCTCCGCCTATACCGCGATGATCTCTGCGGTGAAAATCAGCCATTTTGGCTACTCGGAAGAGATGATGATTATGCTGTTAAGCAATTTTCTTAAGGCTTCGTCTATCGTTGGCGCATTATCCATCGGGCTTTCTATTCCGGGACTTTGGCTGTATCGCAAGCGTCCGCGCGTCTAGCTAACCGCGCCGCCGGTTCGCCCGCGGCGCTCCTTCCTGAGCGACCTCTATGCTACTATGTGTGCAGCTACCCCTCTCTTTTTAGTTGTTCAGAGTTGAGATTGATTTATGTCTTCACGAATATTAACTACCGATTTTAGCGGTCTGGATGACTTCATGCAGGATCACGCGGCGGTGCTGGCAAAATCCACCGCCGGCGCCGTCGCCGTATTTGCCAACAACGCGCCCGCATTCTATGCGCTGACGCCGGAGCGTCTGGCGCAGCTGCTGGAGCTGGAAGCCAAATTATCGCGCCCTAATAGCGATATTGCGCTGGATGCGCAGTTTTTTGACGAGCCGACGGCGGCCCCCGTTGCGGTACCGATGGGTAAATTTCCGATGTATGCCGACTGGCAGCCGGATGCCGATTTCCAGCGTCTGGCCGCGCTGTGGGGCATCGCCCTCAGCCAGCCCGTCACGCCGGAAGAGCTGGCGGCATTTGTCGCTTACTGGCAGGCGGAAGGTAAAGTCTTTCATCATGTCCAGTGGCAGCAGAAGCTGGCGCGCAGCGTGCAGATTGGCCGGGCCAGCAACGGCGGCCAGCCGCGACGGGATGTCAACGCGATTAGCGAACCCGATAATCATATTCCACGAGGATTCCGAGGATGAGCATGAAAAATGTCGGCGATTTAATGAAGCGCCTGCAAAAGATGATGCCAGCCCATGTCGAACCCGCGTTCAAGACAGGTGAAGAGCTGCTGGCGTGGCAAAAAGAACAGGGCAAGCTGCGCTCTGAGGCGCTGGAACGCGAAAACCGCGCCATGAAAATGCAGCGTACCTTTAACCGCTCCGGCATCCGCCCGCTGCACCAGAACTGTTCGCTGGATAACTACCGGGTTGAGTGCGAGGGCCAGATGATTGCGCTGTCCAGAGCGCGCCAGTACGTTGAGGAGTTCGACGGCAATATCGCCAGCTTTATCTTCTCCGGAAAGCCGGGTACCGGAAAAAACCACCTTGCCGCCGCTATCTGCAACGAGCTGCTGCTGCGGGGGAAATCGGTATTGATTATCACCGTCGCCGATATTATGTCAGCGATGAAAGATACCTTCGGCAACCGGGAAACCAGCGAAGAGCAGCTACTCACCGATTTGAGCAAGGTCGACCTGCTGGTAATAGACGAAATCGGTATGCAAACGGAATCACGCTACGAGAAGGTCATCATTAATCAGATTGTCGATCGCCGCTCTTCGTCAAAGCGCCCAACAGGTATGCTGACGAACAGCACCATGGACGAGATGAACAAACTACTTGGCGAGCGCGTAATGGACCGTATGCGGCTGGGCAATAGCCTGTGGGTCAATTTTAACTGGGAAAGCTACCGCGATCGCGTAACCGGAAAAGAGTATTAAGATATTTCTGAACACCGCCAGCGTTATAATCTTTGCATGTTCAGCCACGGCGAAGAGTACGTCTATGAAATCTGCAAAAACGTTGTTCCGCACGGCGATAGTGGCCGGCGCTTTATTCACCTTCGGCGCCCACGCCACCTCCTGGCAGGATTCTCTCTCCAGCGCCGCAAACCAGCTCAGCAGCCAGAACGGTAGCCAGCAAAGCGGCGGGATGTCCCTCTCTTCTCTGACCGGTTTGCTCAACGGCGGCAACCAGTCGTTGACCTCCAGCAGCATGAATAATGCCGCAGGGATTATGTCTTATTGCGCGAAACAGAAGCTGGCTTCAGTCACCAATACTGAAAACATCAAAAATCAGGTGCTGGATAAACTGGGTCTCAGCACGCCGGAAAAACAAAAAGAAGACACCAGCTATCTTGAGGGTCTTCAGGGTTTGCTGACCAGCAAAGATGGCCAGCAGCTGAATCTGAACAACCTTGGCAGCAGCCCGCTGGCGGAAAAAGTCAAAACCAAAGCCTGCGACCTGGTCTTAAAACAGGGCGTGAGCTTCCTCTCCTGATTTATCCTCTTAATGCCGCGTTTGGCAGGTTACCCTGGCCAACGCGGCGGCAACGTCTGTTTTTTAACATCTTTGCCCGGAATCTCCTGTCTGACAGGATGTGAGGCAGATCAAAAACGGCGATTTCTAAACCAATTCTGAACCACAGCACAAATTCATGACGTTACAATTGCGGCAATATTGCGCTGCAATTACAGTGTAGCGTGGAAAAAGATCTATCTGGCCAGCAGACAACTGGCGTGAATGAGGATGAGCTGTGTCAGAGTTGTTATCCATCGCCCTGTTTCTTGCTTCGGTGATGATTTATGCATTAAAAGCCGGTCGTAATACCTGGTGGTTCGCCGCCACGCTCACGGTGCTGGGCCTGTTCGTTATTCTGAATATTACCCTCTACGCCAGCAATTACTTCACCGGCGATGGTATCAATGACGCGGTACTTTATACGTTGACCAACAGCCTGACGGGCGCTGGCGTGGGCAAATATATCCTGCCTGGCGTTGGGCTGGTCGTGGCGCTGGTCGCGGTATTTGGCGCACTCGGCTGGGTGCTCCGCCGCCGCCGGCATCACCCTCATCACTTTGGCTACAGCCTCGTGGCGCTGGTTCTGGCGCTGGCTTCAGTGGATGCCAGCCCCGCTTTTCGCCAGATTAGCGAGTTGGTTAAATCCCAGTCCCGCGATGGCGATCCTGACTTCGTGGCTTACTACAAAGAGCCATCAAAAAGCATCGCCAATCCGCAACTGAACCTGGTGTACATCTACGGCGAAAGTCTGGAGCGCACTTATTTTGATAACGACGCCTTCCCGGACCTGACGCCGGAGCTCGGTAAACTCAAAAGCGAGGGGCTGGATTTCAGCAATACCGCCCAGCTGCCCGGCACAGACTACACGATTGCCGGAATGGTCGCCTCTCAGTGCGGGATCCCGCTGTTTGCGCCGTTTGAAGGCAACGCCTCGGCCTCAGTTTCCAGCTTTTTCCCGCAGAATATCTGCCTTGGGGATATCCTGAAAAACTCGGGTTATGAGAACTACTTCGTACAGGGCGCGAATCTGCGCTTCGCCGGAAAAGATGTCTTCCTGAAGTCTCACGGCTTCGATCATCTGTACGGCGCGGAAGAGCTAAAAACCACGGTTGCCGATCCGGCCTATCGTAACGACTGGGGCTTCTACGATGATACGGTGCTTGATGAAACCTGGAAAAAATTCGAAGCGCTTTCGCAGTCCGGTAAACGCTTCTCGCTGTTTGCTTTGACGGTCGATACCCATCATCCGGATGGTTTCATCTCCCGAACCTGCCAGCGCAAAAGCTACGACATGGACGGCAAAAAGAACCTTTCCTTTAGCGCCGTCTCCTGCAGTCAGGAGCACATTGCGGCGTTAATCGAGAAGATTAAAGCTTCTCCGTGGTTCAAAAATACGGTCATCGTGGTGTCATCCGATCACCTGGCGATGAAAAACAGCGCCTGGGATTATCTGAATAAGCAGGATCGCAGCAATCTGTTTTTCGTCCTGCGCGGCGATCAACCCCAGCAGGATACGCTGGCCGTCAAACGTAATACCATGGATAACGGCGCGACGGTGCTCGATATTCTCGGCGGCGATAACTTTATTGGCCTTGGCCGCAGCAGCCTTTCCGGAGAATCGCTCTCCACTGTGTTCCTCAATATGAAAGAGAAAGTGCTGGCGTGGAAGCCGGATATCATCCGCCTGTGGAATTTCCCCAAAGAGATGAAGAACTTCACCGTTGATGCGCAGAAAAATATGATCTCCTTCTCCGGCAGCCATTTCCGCCTGCCGCTGCTGCTGCGCATCTCCGACAAACGCGTTGAGCCGCTGCCAGAAAGCGAATACTCCGCACCGTTGCGCTTCCAGCTGGCCGATTTCGCGCCGCGTGATAATTTCGTCTGGGTCGACCGCTGCTACAAGATGGGTCAGCTGTGGTCGCCGGAAGTGGCGCTCTCCACCGACTGGTGCGTATCGCAGGGCCAGCTGGGAGGCGAACAGAAAGTCCAGCGCGTTGACAAAGCCCAGTGGCAGGGTAAAACCGCGTTCAAAGATACCCTTATCGATATGGAACGTTATAAGGGCAACGTCGATACGCTGAAGATTGTCGATAACGACATTCGCTATAAAGCCGACAGCTTCCTGTTCAACGTTGCCGGCGCGCCGGAAGAGGTGAAGCAATTTAGCGGTATCTCTCGACCGGAAACATGGGGGCGATGGTCTAACGCTCAGCTCGGCAGCGAAGTGAAAATTGAATATAAGGAGCCGCTGCCGGAGAAATTCGATCTGGTGATTACCGCCAAAGCCTACGGTCCGAATGCCAATAAGCCGATTCCGGTACGGGTAGGCAGCAGCGAACAAACGATCGTCCTGGCTAATGATGTCACCACCACTACCCTGCATTTCGATAATCCGTCGCGCAGCAGTACGTTGACGATTGCGCCGCCGGACCCGCAGTCCACGAACGAGGGCAATATTCTCGGCCACTCCCCGCGTCAGTTGGGCATCGGTATGGTTGAAATCAAAGTGGTGAAAAGCGAAGGGTAACCCCTTCCACCCGGCGGCTTTTGCGCCGGGTCGCGGTGACTGGGTGCGGATATTAGCTATTCAGCGGCTTTAACTCATCCGCTGAGAGCCCGGTAATCCGCTGAACCGTCTCGGTATCTAAACCGTTTTGCAGCATACTGCCGGCAATGCGCAACGCTTCCCGCCGGCTCCCTTCCTGCAGACCTTCCAGTCGCCCTTCCTGCCGGCCTTCCTGTATCCCTTCCTGCTTGAGTTTTTGAGCGATAGACATCAACCTCTCCTCATATTGTGGCAGACGGCGGGCCAACCGGCGGAGAAACACGCTCGGATCGGCGGTGTTGCCGTACTGCAGCATATAATGAAACAGCACTCTCAACTGCCTGCGGTTAGTGTATCCCAGCATGACAAGGGTCGCCAACGACTCCGTAATCCCGCTGAGATCGCGCTGGCGAATATGTTTTTGCATCAGTTCCAGCAGCGCGACCCGCCGGTGCTGAACAATTTCATCGTCCGGTATCACCGTCACATCAACCAGCGGAAACGGACAGGCATACAGCGTCCTCGCCATCTGCGGGTCGGCAAATTCGTCCAGCCAGTTCAGGGAAAAGGGATAGGGGCTGGTCGCTCCGTGATAAAAAAGCATCGGCACCACCAGCGGTAGCGTTTTGTGCCCGGCGTCGGGGTGACGCTGCATGGCGGCAATCGCATAGCGCATCAGGCGAAAAGCCATATGGTTATCCGGCGAGCTCTGATGCTCTATCACCACATACACATATCCCAGACCGCAGGGGGTTTGTACCGACCATAGTACGTCCGAGTACCAGGCGCGCAGATCTTCATCGACAAAGCTCGCCGGTTCCAGCCGCAGGGTAGAAAAATCACACCGCTGACGGATCGCTTCCGGCAGGTGCAGCGTGAGAAAATCATTCGCCGTTTCCGGGTGGCGAAGAAATCGCTTAAAAACCGCATCATGCGGCGTTGAGGTCATCCGTTTATTCATGGCCGTCCGCTTGCCTGAAAGAGAAGGAAAGCCGGACTCTACCATCAGTTTTTAACCCGTTGGGTTTGACGATAGTTTTCTGGGAAGCGCCTCGGAGAATAGCGCGGCGGCCAGCCGGGCTGGCCGCCATCAGCATAGCTTAGTAATCAAACTGACGATAATAACGACGGATATTAAGGTCGTGTCCGGTATGATGTTCAAAGTGGGCCGCCAGCCGGTCCACCAGCAGAGTAGAAACGACACACGGCGCCATGATCCAGCGGAAAGCATCATCAATACCGTTCAGCGGATAGTCACGCGGGTCGATAACCACCAGGTGGTCGGTGATCTTCTCAGCAAAGCGCTCAACGCGCTCATCCAGCGCCCGACATTTACCCTCGCCTTTCACCAGGAACAGGGGGACCTCTTTTTCCAGTAACTCCAGGGTGCCGTGGAAAAACTCAGCCGAACTCACCGACTTGGTCCGCTTCCACTGCATCTCTTCGAGAATACACATCGAGAATAGATAGACCTCGCCCCACATTTCCGCCCCGCCGATCCACATCATATAGTCGCAGCCGTGATACTGAGCGGCAATTTTATCCGCCTGCGGATCGAACTGGCGTTTGGCCTGCAGAAGATTTTCCGGCAGCAACTCCAGCTGGCTGGCAAAACGATCGTAATGGGCGAAATCGCCGTGACGATAAATGACGCGGAAGAATAACCAGTAGAGCAGCATATATTCATATTCCACGCCGTTCTTGTGGCACATTGGAATATGCCAGCTCGCCGCCTCAGCTAATGGCGAATCGGCATTACGGGTAATGGCCACGACGCGAATCCCCTGCGCTTTGCACCATTCGGCAATGGCCACCGACTCTTTGGTATCGCCGGATTTGGATAACGTCACCACCACCGCATCTTTATTTAATTTTTTATGCCCGCGATGGATTAATTCCGCCGCCTGCTCAAGATAAACCGGCACGCCGGTTAATTCTTTAGCAAACTCATTAATTGCCATCATCGGAGCTAAAGAACCGCCTACCGAGGCGAAAAATAAGGCGCTGCAGCCGCTGTGATAAATATCGTCGGCGACGGCTTCCGCCTGTTTGCGCGCAGCGATGATTTCGAGAGCACTGGTCAGGTACTCGTCCTGATTAAAACCCAACATAGTTTTCTCCTGAATAATCAGATTTTACTTTTTAAGACGCGGTCAAAATCGTCAAAAATACGTTTAGCCAGATCGATGCCTTTCAGTCCGGCGGTATGCCAGGCCAGCATCTGGACGGGAACAATCAGCAGCAGCGGCGCCAGGTGATGTTCACACGGGCAGTTTAGCGCCAGCGTCTGCGCATCCTCTTCGTCGCTCAGCGTCAGCGTAAAGGCGCGGGCAATGGACGGCGCCATATAGTCCCGCAGCGCCCGGGTCCGCCCATCCGGCGCATCTTCAATAAACAGCATCACATGGCGGCAATTCGCCTCAAGATAGGGACCATGCATATAAGCTTCCAGCTCAAAGCCGCTGGAAGGCACGCGCACCGTTTCGGTAAATTTAGTTTCAAACTCTTTCGCAACCCCAACCAGAGCACCATAGCCGGTGGCGACAAAGCGCTCGCCGCCCCGCAGCGCTTCGCCATGCCTGTCGATAAACCGCGAGGTGCGGTCAATGACATCCGGGATCGCCGCCGCCAGCCGCTGCAGTTCGGCAAGATAGCGCTGCTCCTCGGCCTCGCTGGCTTTTCCCTGGCTACGGGCGATGGTCAGCGCCATCAGCAGCAAATTCAGCACCGTCGCGCTAAACCCTCTGGTGACAAACCCCACGCTCTCAATCCCGGTGTTGATATCCAGTATCCCGTCGCAGGACCGGGCTATCGGGCTTTGCGGATCGGAGGTCAGAGCAAAAACCGGCAGGCTCAATGCCTGCACCTTACGCATCGCCTCCAGCGTTGAGGCGCTTTTACCGCTCTGCGAAATCGCCACCACCAGATCGGTATGCGGATCGACCGCCTCGTAGTGCGTAAAGTTGTACGGCTCTTTAATCTCAACCAGGACGCCGAAGCGCTGCTCAAAGAAATAGCGCGCGCACAGGGCGGCGTTCAGCGACGACCCGGTCGCCAACAGCAGAATGCGGCGCACCGGGTGCTGGCGGGCAAAAGTCTCAATCGCCGCCAGCTTTTGCCGGTAGTCGCGCAGGATCTGCGTCAGACAGGCCGACTCCTCGCTGATATAGGTCATCATCGTTGCTACCATTTTCGACTCCTGTTAAAACAAGCCAATCCACGAACCCAGAATGCCCACCAGCGCCATCCCCCCGATAATAGAGAGCGGTTTAACCTTGCGCCCCAGCAGCCAGTAAACGATGCCGAAACTTACCAGCGGCAGCATACAGGGCAGAATGTCGTTGATAATGTCCTGCACCTGGGTTTTCGCCTCTCCGGCGCCGAATGAGATAGGGATGGTGATATCAATCATTGAAGCGGTCATCGCCCCGACCACCATCAGGCCGATAATCGACGCGCCGTAGGTCAGGCTCTCCATCATTCCGCTCTTCTGGATGCGCTGCAGTACCCCGGTGCCCAGCACATAGCCCCAGCGGGTAAAGAACCAGCGCACCAGGATGTGCGGCACGTTAAACACCAGCAGAAACAGGATGGGACCGAGAATGTTGCCTTTCAGCGCCAGGCTGGTGCCGATGCCGGTGGCGATCAGGCGCAGCGTGCCCCAGAAGAAGGAGTCCCCCAGCCCGGCCAGCGGCCCCATCAGCGACGCTTTGACGTTATCAATCGCGTTGGCGTCCATGTTCTTCTGCTGGCTATTCTTCTCCTCCATCGCCGCGGTGATCCCCAGCAGCAGGGTGACGATATGCGGCGTGGTATTGAAAAACACCAGATGTCGCTTTAACGCCCCGGCCAGCTCCTCTTTGCGCGGATAGAGCTTTTTCAGCACCGGAATCAACGCGTAAACAAAGGCAAGATTCATCTGCCGCTCATAGTTCCAGGAGAACTCCATCTGGAAGGAGCGCCAGAAGACCCGGCGTAGATCGCGCGGCGTAATACGGGCCTCTTCCTGCGCCTGCGGCTGCAGAGTTTCTTCAGAAATCATCTTCGTCGTCATCGCTGACTCCTTGTTCTGTCGTCGTACGAGGTGAGCTCAACGCGGTGACGTTAACCATGACCACCGCCACAATAGCGCCGAGAATGGCGATGCCGGTCACCGGAATTTTCAGGTAGGCCATCAGCACGAAGCCGAGGAAAAAGTACGGCGCAACTTTCTTATTAATCAGTAGCCTGGCAAGCATTGCGAAGCCGAGGGCCGGAATGATGCCGGTGGCGACGCTGAGCCCGTGTTTGATAAATTCCGGGATCGTGTCAAGCAGGGATTTCACCGCATTGCTGCCGACCAGGAATGACACGGTGACCACCGTGGCGAGCATCAGCGACAGCCCGAAGCCAGCAATCAAATGCATACGTTCAATGCCGCGGGTATCCGCCCGCTCCGCATAGCCGTCAGCCTTCTGGCTGAGCATCGGAATAAACATCCCCAGATAGACGTTTTTCAGGATCAGCGTCAGGGTGGCGATGGGCAGGCCAAGCAGCAGCGCCGTTTCCGTTCCCGCGCCGGAGGTAATGGCGAACGCCACGCCGAGAATACCGCCGGTTACTACATCAGGCGGAATCGATGCGCCGACCGAGAAAGAGCCAATAAAGGCCAGCTCAAGCGTCGCGCCCATGATGACGCCGGTTTGTACATCCCCCAGCACCAGCCCGGTCAGCAGCCCGGTCACGATAGGCCGCGAAATCAGCGACGTTCCTAATGCATATTCCGATTGCGCGATAAACGCCACCAGCCCCAGTAAGAGAGCCTCTACCATAATCTGTCCTCCGCGGAATTAAACGCATTCCGCAAAAAGCTGTTTGCGGTCGTTAGGGACCTGGCGAATCTCAACTTCGACGCCTTTCCCAACCAGTTGCTGCAGTTGCTCTATTTCCTCCGGGAGTAAATTAATCGCCTTAGAGATATTTTTACTGCCCTCTTTGGCTTTAATTCCGCCGAGATTAATACTTTTAATTTCCTCGACGGCGCTGGCAATCCGCCAGGCATCATTTACCGATTCCACGACGATAAACAGATTATATTTGTCGGTCACGCCGCTTTTTATCGATTCAATAGAGTCGTTAATATTTTTAATCACCAGTTTGACTGAAGGGGGTTTAGCGAGCTTAATCGTCGTTTTCCGTAGCTCATCATCAGGGACATTATCGTTGGCAATTAAAATGCAATCAGCGCCGACATACTGCGTCCAGGAAAAGGCAACCTGGCCGTGAAGTAATCGATGGTCAACCCTTAATAGCGTAATCATAGTGTTCCCTCATTTCAGAAGTCTTTATCAATAGTCATCGCACTGGCAATCGTCTGATTGCAGTACTGAATGCTCTCTTTGGCGCTTATTAATGCTTCAGAAATTAATTTTTCGGTATTCTCTTCGCCAGCTGAAATGAGCAAATCAATAATCAGCGGCAGATTTAAGCCGGACAATAAATGAAAGTGCGGGCGCGATAGAAAGCGCACAAATTCATTATTGACGCTACCGGCGAAAATATCCGTAATCACAATCAGCTCATCCTGGGCGGGAAAACGCGCCAGCAGCGTCTCCACCTGCTGCGTGAGGTCGGCCTCCTCCTCGACGTAGGCGCACAGGGTATGAATATCCGGCTGTTTACCGAGGATCAGCTCCACGGAGTTCAGCAAACCGTTAGCAAAGGTGCCATGGCTGGCAAAAATATAGTGTCGTTTCATCCTTACCTCGAAAGCGCATTCCACTGCTTTCTTGATTGCAACCGGCGTGCCAGAAACAGTGGCGCGCCGGCTAGCGCAAGGATCAACTAATGAAGGGGATTAAAACTCTTGATCTTCCTGAATAAATTCAGTTTCCCGCGTCAGAATATCGTGAATGTAGTACAGCTCTACGGCGGGGATTTTGACACTATATCCACTCTCTATGACACTAAAAGCCTCGCGGAGCGTCGCCAGCTCGCTCTGCGGACACTGCCTTCCGGAATAATGGGATGGCGAGGCGTTGCGGATCAGGCGCTCTACCAGACAGCTGATATGCACATACAGCGCTACCTTGCGATCGTTAGGCACATCGCAGCCGGCCAGATGCTCATAGCGCAGTAAAAACTGCTCAACCTGATTGATCACTTTACCGGTATCGAGGATCGTCACCGACTCGATCACCCGGCGCAGCGAGAAATTCTTCAGGATCAGGTTATTGATTTCGCTGACCTGCTCAGCGGTGGCCAGCTCGCCGAAGATGCGCATCAGCGGGCGGCTCCCTTCGCCGGAGATTAACGAATCCAGCGAAATCCACGGCAGATCGGCAAGCTGCGGGTCCAGGGTTCCGACGATCGCCAGCACCTCATAGCGGCTCAGCATCGGCTGCCGCCGCGCGGGATCGGCGAGCGTCTCCACATCGCATGCCACAATATCGATCCCCAGCGCTTCAGGGATACTGGCTTTTAACAGCGCCGACAGATTCGCCGCCGCTCCCAGGCCGGTGGCGCAGGTCGTAAGAATCGCCCGCGGTTTGTCCGCTTGCGGGTAATAGAGCTGATGCTCGATCGCGAGGTCACCGCGGATCTCCCGGACGATATCTTCCAGCATGTCGCCCTGCAAAATTCGCTCGCCGACGTACATCGCCATCCCGGTCGAGACGTTATTAATTATCGCCATCGGCGTCGTCAGCCGACGGTTAAAATGGCTATGAATGGCGTTCAGCGAACCCATATCGACCAGGATGACCAGTCCGGAGGCCAGCGCGTGACTCTCAATATAGGCCATCACCTGGTTAGCAATAGCCTCCGGCGTGACATCAAGCGGCATATCGAATGACTCAAACAGCTGGCTTTTCAGCAACCGGTTCGCCACGTTAGCGATACTGCTGGCGGTGGCGTAACCGTGGGCGAGGATAATTGCCCGGGTCACCTGCTGCTGGCTAATGGCGCCATTTTTCTGTAACCACAGCACCAGTAACAACAGGTCAATACGTCGGGGTTCAATGTCCAGCTTCAGCGCCAGCGCGGCGAGGATCTCTTCACAAAAGCGATACAGCAACGGATATTTTTGCGCCAGGAAATCCTCCAGCTGGCGGCTTTTCTCGTTGCTCATCGTCGACTGCGCCTGGCGGGAACGATGAATCAGGTAGTGGCTTAGAGCATAAATACAGTTGCCGTTAAACTGGATATTGAAGCGCTTTTCAAGGCGATAAAATTCCTCCCGCACCTGATGCGTTATCAGCAGCAGCATATGCGAACTCTGGGTATCGTGATTATCAAATATCAGCCGATCGAAGAGGGTTTCAATCTCCTCGCCCATGCTTTTTTGCGCTTCTTCCCAGAGCCTTTTTTTGCTCAGCACCGCCTCATACAGCGCGAGAACGCGGCACTGAGTATCATAAATCAGCCCCTGAACCGGGTCGTGCGCGCGCAGCAGCCAGACCAGGCTGGTCTGCGGTTCGATAAGCAGCGGCTCTTCATGGCCCATCGGTTCACTAAGCGCCGGCGTCGCGGCCATGATATTTTCCGGCAGATCGTGCAGCGTGACGTTCAGCTTCTCGCTGCCCGGAGCCCTGGCCCAGGCTGACGCAACGGCGTACTTAATCACGTTTTTTAGCTCACCGACGTTACCGCGATATACGTAGTGCGTCAGCACCTGCAAAAGCCGGGGCGTCAGCTGCAGCCGGGCGGCGAGCGTGCGCGCCTCCTGCCAGAAAAACTGCAGCGTGAGCGCTTCTTTCTCGTGGCGGCTGCGGGTCTGTAAATCAGGCAGGCTAACGAGGATCGGGATACGACGAATAAAGGTGGTCAGAAACGTGCTGTGAATATCTTCGGTGGTGGCAAACACCAGCCGCAGGGATATCGGCATCCCCTGCGCCGTTTCTCCCACCCGATAGATCTCTTTGCGATCCAGCCAGGTGAAGAGCTTCTCCTGTCCCTGCGCATCCAGACGGTGGACTTCATCGAGAAACAGCACGCCGCCGTTTGCCGCTTCAAACGCCCCGGCTTTATCGCCCTGCGCGCCGGTAAACGCGCCTTTCACGTAGCCAAACAGGTTGGCGGCCAGCAGCTCCGGGTTGCTGGCATACTGGGCGCAGTTGAAGCTGACAAAGGGCGCATCGGGCGGCAGCAGTCCCTGGGCGATGGCAAACTCATGCATCAGCTCCGCCATATAGCTTTTGCCAGTTCCGCTGTCGCCGACGATCAGTAGCGGCAGGCCACCGTTGGGATAAAACAGCGCGGTTTTCATCTGTTCGATCGGCTTGCGCAGGCTACCGTCATGGCCGATAAGCAATGAAAAATGATCCGCCTGCTCCGGCTGTCGATCGCTCTCCGCGAGCAGCTCCGCCATGCTGGCGTACTCGCTGCGGGAAAGGGGGAAAAACTGCTGGCAGAAGGCGGCTTTATGGAGAAAATAGACCGGACGGGTATTAATCTTCACCAGCACATCCTGGGCCACCAGCTGATTCAGATAGTGGCTGGCGGTATTTCTTTGCATGGCAAAACGCCGGGCCAGGTAGCCGGCGGTGAAGACCTCGCTCAGGTTATCCGGATCAAAAAAATCGGTCTGATTTTGCAGAAAAGCCAATAGTTCCGTTTTACGCATCGCATCCCCCTCTTCACCTTACAGGGGCTTATGATGCGGGAAATCCGCCAACCATTGGCGCTTAATTTATTTTTTGCGGTTCAGAGCACAAAAAAAACGGCGCCCAAATCCGCGGACGCCGCACAACAAACCGACTACAGCCGCCTCAGGGCCTCCCGCATCCCCGCGCTCAAAATCATTTCCAGATACCGCGTAACCTGATCGGCAAGCCCCGGAACGGTCGTCAGATCTTCACCCCAGTGCGCTGCATCCTGCAGGACTTCCGTGACCAGTTCATGCAGCGGGCGGCCGCGCGCCACCTGCGCCCATCCTTCGGCAAAACGGGTTAGCCAGACGTCATCATCCTGCAGCGGATAGGTCTGTCCCTCGCGCTGGCCGCGATAGAAGGCGATGAGCGCCGCCAGGGCAAACGTTAGCCGCGGCGGGATCGCGCCGTGCCGGCGAATATTCGTCAGCAGCTGCGGCAGGATCCGGGTACGAAACTTAGTCATGCCGTTCAGGGCGATGGAGAGCAGCTGATGGCGAATCCAGGGATTAAGAAAGCGCCCGGTCACGGCATCGGCAAACTGCCGTAGTTCATCGGCGGGTAAATCCAGCGCCGGGATAATCTCCTCGTCGATAGTTTGCTGCACATAATGGCGTATGGCCTGATCATGCATCGCTTCGCCAACAGTATCGACACCGCACAGCCACGCCACCGGCACCAGCGCGGTATGCGCGCCGTTAAGAATGGCAACCTTGCGCTCTTTGTAGGGCCGGATATCCTCTACGATACGGATATTGAGCGGGTAGCGATCTAGCCGCAGCGTCTCCGCCAGCGCCTGCGATCCCTGGATGACGAATAACCAATAGTATTCGGCGGTATCCAGGAAAGCATCATGGTAGCCCAGTTCCGCCTCCAGCTTTGCCGCTTCCTCGCGCGGATAGCCGGTGACGATACGGTCAACCAGCGTTGAACAAAATGTATTGGCGGTCTCAACCCAGACGCGAAAAGCCGCGGGCAGTTGCCACTCATCGGCGTAGCGTAGCACCAGCGCCTTCAGCGCTTCGCCGTTGTAGTCGATCAGCTCACAGGGGATAATCGTCCACCCCTTATCCGCTGCGCCGTTGAAATGGCGGAAACGTTCGAGCAGCAGCTGGGTCAGCTTCGCCGGAAAGCTGACCGGCGGCTTATCGTCAGGCCGGTCCCCGGCATGATAGCTAATACCCGCTTCAGTGGTATTTGAAAATACGAACTCAATCGCCGGATTACGAGCCAGCGCCAGATAGCCAGCAAAATCCTGCCAGGGGTTGATCTCGTTATTAACGGAGCGAATAATCCGCGCTTCGCTCACCGCCTCGCCACGTTCGTCCAGCCCGCGGATCACCGTGGTGTAAAGTCCATCCTGGGTATTGAGCGACGGCGGAAACTCGGTGTTGATCGGGCGAATAATGGTCACCCCTGCCGCCAGATCGGTTTGCTCATTCAGCCGATCCAGCTGCCAGTCGATAAACGCCCGCAGGAAGTTGCCCTCGCCGAACTGAATCACGCGCGTCGGGTAGTGCGGCCCGGGAAAATCTTGTCTGTTTAACGATTTCATAGCCTTTCCTGCTAAAAATGAATGACGCCTTTAATAAGCTGGCGATTGTTAATCACTTCGCTTTCGTAAATCTCGGCCAGCGACCTGAAATCGTAACGGTGGGTCAGCATCATTCTGGCGGTCACTTTTCCCTCAGCCATTAGACGTCCGACTTTGGCGAAATCCTCTTCCGTCGCATTACGGCTGCCCATCATGGTTGTCTCTTTCTTATGAAACTCCGGGTCCGGGAACTGCAGTTCACCTTTAAACAGGCCAACAAAAATGATGCTGCCGCCGTGACGGATTAAATTTACCGTGTTGTTCATCGCCTGCTGATTCCCCGTGGCATCGATCACCTTCTGCGCCAGCGAACCACCAAACATGTCACACAGCTGCTCGGTGAATTGCGGGTCAGAAGGGTCGAGCGTGGCCAGACCAAGGTGCTGCGCCACATGGTCGCGCCGCGCCGGGCTGGTATCCGCCACCACCACCTGCGCCCCGTCGGCTTTAGCGATAGCCGCCGCCCCGAGACCAATGGGTCCCGCGCCGACCACCAGCACCTGCTCTCCCGGCTGGATAGCGGCGCGACGCACCGCGTGGGCGCTGATGGCGAAAGGCTCAATCAGCGCTGCGGCTTCCGGCTCGACGTCATCCACCACCAGCAGATTTTTTACCGGCACGCAGAGGTACTCGCTAAACCCGCCGTCCCGATGCACGCCGATCACCGAAATTTTCTCGCAGCAATTAGTCCTGCCGCTCAAACAGGCCGGACACTGACGGCAGGCAACGTAAGGTATGACGACTACCTGCTGTCCGCTTTTCAAGTTAAGAATATTTTTACCGAGACCGATAATCTCGCCGCATATTTCATGTCCGAGCACGCGTGGATAACTAAAAAAAGGTTGATTCCCTCCCCAGGCGTGAATATCCGTACCACAAATCCCCACCGTTTTTATTTTAATGAGCACTTCATCATCACCGGGAATGGGAATCTGGCGTTTTTCCCAGCGCAATATTTTAGGTTCCTGACAAACTAATGTATTCATCGACGTCATAATAATTGCCTCCGTATTTGTTGGCTTAGATATCGATGAAAAACAGAGGTGAGAATAAATTCATTGCAAAAATTGTGAAATCTCACGCACAAAACTGTTTTAAATCCGGCTTTAATAGCTAAAAAAATGGAGATGTATAATGAGCCGCTCGCAAAACCTTCGTCACAACGTCATTAACCAGGTCATTAACGATATGGCGCGCGGCTTTCTTCCGTCGCCGCTGCCCTCACAAAGTGCGCTGGCGGAGATGTACAACATCAGCCGCACCACCGTGCGCCATATCCTCAGCCACCTGTGCAAGCGGGGCGTATTGCGTCAGAACGCTCGGGATTATCAGATCCTTCGCCAGCCGGAGATGCAGGACGGCTTCGATGGCTCCAGCGCCTCGCTGGCCGAGCAGAACCGTCTCTTTGAGCAGGCGTTTTTCACCATGATTAACCAGCGTCAGCTGCGCGCCGGAGAGATGTTTTCCGAGCTGCAGCTGGCGCGTGCTGCCGGCGTAAGTCCGGTCGTAGTGAGGGAATTTCTGTTGAAATTCAGCCGCTACAACCTGATTGAAAGCGAAAAGCGCGGCCAGTGGAACATGAAGAAATTTGAGCAATCCTGGGCTGAGCAGCTGTTCGAGCTGCGGGAAATGCTGGAAACCCACGCGCTTCAGCATTTTCTCAATCTCCCGGACAACGACGCCCGCTGGCTGCAGGCGAAAACCCTGCTTGAGCGCCATCGCGCACTGCGTGACAGCATCGGCGACAGCTTTCGTATGTTTTCCCAGCTCGATCGCGACTTTCACTCGCTGCTCCTGTCCGCGGCTGAGAATATATTTTTCAATCAATCGCTTGAGATTATTTCCGTGATTTTCCACTTTCACTATCAGTGGGATGAGAGTGACCTTAAACAGCGTAATATCATCGCCATTGATGAACATATGACCATCCTGAGCGCGCTTATCTGCCGCAGCGATCTGGACGCCAATCTGGCGCTGCGTAACCACCTGAACTCGGCGAAGCAATCGATGATTAACTCGCTCAGGCAGAGCGAATCCCTGGCTCATTAAGTACCGATTAAAAACAGAAAATGATTATCAGCAGCACAGTTCTCAAAACATAATCCAGTGCCAGAAAAAAGGTTATTTATGCTGAAAACAAGTCGACTTACTTTACTGTGAAATAGGTGGGTGGGTTTAAACCATTCGATGTCACTTGTCGTTCAAATAGAATAACCAGGAGTCAGGCGTGGAATCACGAAATATAACTATCGACCCGCAGACAACCTTTGATAAAGGAAAGGCGGAGACTGTCAGCGTTCCGTTAAATAATACGTTAACGCGCAGCGCGCGCATTAAAAAAATTCAGACAACGGCAATGATCCTGTTATTTCTGGCGGCGGTGATTAACTACCTCGACAGAAGTTCATTGTCCGTCGCGAACTTAACGATTCGCGAAGAGCTGGGGCTCAGCGCCACCGAAATCGGCGCATTGCTGTCCGTTTTCTCGTTGGCCTACGGCATCGCCCAGCTCCCCTGCGGGCCGCTGCTGGACCGTAAAGGCCCGCGCATCATGCTGGGGCTGGGCATGTTTTTCTGGTCGCTGTTCCAGGCGGTCTCCGGGATGGTGCATAGCTTTACCCAGTTCGTGCTGGTGCGTATCGGCATGGGGATCGGCGAAGCGCCGATGAACCCGTGCGGCGTCAAGGTGATCAACGACTGGTTTAATATTAAAGAGCGCGGCCGCCCGATGGGCTTCTTTAACGCCGCCTCGACGATTGGCGTCGCGATCAGCCCGCCGATCCTTGCCGCCATGATGCTGATGATGGGCTGGCGCTGGATGTTCATTACCATCGGCGTGCTGGGGATCTTCGTCGCTATCGGCTGGTATATGCTCTATCGCAACCGGGAGGATGTCCCCCTCACCGCCGATGAGCAGGCCTACCTTAATGCCGGAAGCGTCAACGTTCGCCGCGACCCGCTGAGCTTTGCCGAATGGCGCAGCCTGTTTAAAAACAAAACCATGTGGGGAATGATGCTGGGCTTCAGCGGCATCAACTATACCGCCTGGCTGTATCTGGCCTGGCTGCCGGGCTACCTGCAAACGGCGTATAACCTCGATCTGAAAAGTACCGGGTTTATCGCCGCCATTCCTTTTCTGTTCGGCGCCGCCGGTATGCTCATCAACGGTTACGTTACCGACTGGCTGGTTAAAGGCGGCATGGCGCCGATCAAAAGCCGTAAAATTTGTATTATTGCCGGGATGTTCTGCTCCGCCGCGTTTACGCTGATCGTGCCGCATGCCACCACCTCTATCGCTGCGGTGCTGTTAATCGGCATGGCGCTGTTCTGCATCCACTTTGCCGGTACTTCCTGCTGGGGATTGATTCACGTCGCGGTGGCATCAAGAATGACCGCGTCCGTCGGCAGCATCCAGAACTTCGCCAGCTTTATCTGCGCCTCCTTCGCGCCGGTAGTGACCGGGTTTATTGTCGATACCACCCACTCATTCCAGCTGGCGCTGGTGATCTGCGGCTGCGTCACCGCCCTCGGCGCGCTGGCCTATATCTTCCTGGTCCGTCAGCCGATTAGCGACCCGCGTAACGGCTGAATCTTAACGCCCTGCAGATGGCAGGGCGCTCAACGTTGCGCTCATTTCATACTGTTTTAATACCCCAGGCGTATAGCCGGCGGCCTGGAACAGGGGCGTAAAGCGTTCCGGGATGGTCACCGAGGTCCCGAGCCCTGGAAACTGTCGGGCGAGCGTCATCAGCATTTCCCGCCCTAGCCCGCGCCCGCGTGCGGCGGGCTCGACCCATAAAAACTGCAGCTGCGGCCTGCTGGATAAGGTCGCCAGCACGGCGAAAGCCTGCTGATGGAGGCTCAGCGCCCGGCACGGCAGGGTGGTGAAGGTGAGCGGGTCCATCAGCCACGGCAGCTGGCCATTAAGCTCGGCGCCGGCCCTGCGCGTCAGCGCCAGCACGTCATACTCCTGCAATACGGATGACTCCTCGCTCGCGGTCTGCGCGCTCAGATAGCCGCACAGCCCGTACCGCACCTCGAAGCCCAGCGAGTGATACAGCGCCACCGCAGCGTGGTTATCGCGAATAACCTCCAGCCACATCCGCCGTACGCCCTGCTCGCGCAATGCATCCAGCAGCGACCCCATCAGCCGGCGTCCGACGCCCTTTCCGCGATACGCGGGCCGCATCGCAAATGCCGCCAGCCTGGCTTCATCGCCGCGCCGGGCGACAACGGCCATCGCCGCAGGGACATCACCATCCAGCCAGACGCAGGAATCCAGCAGGCTCAGCCCTTCGGCGCTAAAACGCTGGACAAAAACCTCTACCGACAGCGTGACGGGAACCAGGTAATCTTCGAAACAGTCGCTGAGGATCGTCGTCAGCTGCGCGACGCTAAACTGAGTGGCGGAAACGGCGGTAAGCTCCATACATTTCTCCCGGAGGCTGCTATGCTGAGGTGATGAAAACTAACACTATAACCGCCGCCGCGACGTTACGCCTGACTGAGGAGAGAGACATCCCTCTTCTGCCCGCCATTGAGCGCTCGGCGGCCCAGGCTTTTCGCCAGATTCCGGCGCTGGCCTGGCTGGCGGAAAGCGAAGTGATAAGCCCCGAGCGCCACCGCCTGTTCCTTGAAACTGACCACAGCCTGCTGGCCGTGGCCGATGACCAACCGATAGGCTTCCTGCTGAGCGAACCGCTGGATGATGCGCTGTTTATCGTCGAGATCGCCGTTCATCAGGCATGGCAGGGGCGAGGCATTGGCCGCATGATGCTGGAGCAGGTCATTGAGACAGCCCGCCAGGCGGCTTATCCGGCGGTCACGCTCACCACCTTCCGCGATGTGCCCTGGAACGCGCCGTTTTACACGCGACTGGGGTTTTCAATGTTAAGTGAGCGAAGACTACTGGCGGGACTGGCGGCGAAAAGGGAGCTGGAAACGGAACACGGTCTGCCGCCGGAGACGCGCTGCGCCATGCGCCTAACGCTGTAGCCTCCGGCGCTGATTTCAGCGGCGGAATATGGTACAAAGTATCATTGATAACTTACCTGTTGATACCCGTATGTCCTGGTCAATCGATATCATTTCCTGCATAACCGATCGCTTTGTGGAACTCACGGCGACCGAAAAGCGCATCGCGCAGTTCATTCTCGATGATGTCGCGGCGGCGGCGGAGCTGCCCATCGCGGAGATGGCGCGTCTGACCCACACCAGCCAGGCCTCCGTTACCCGCTTTGCCCGGGCGCTCGGCTGTAAAGACGTCCGCGAGCTGAAGATGAGGCTCGCGCAATCTCTGGCGGTCGGACAGCGATTTATCCTCGATGTCCCGGACCTTGAGGGCGTACAGGGGATCTACGAGTCGATCATCGGCGTGCTGGAAACCAACCGCCGGGCGCTGGACATTGAAGCGCTGAAGCGTGCGGTGAGCTGGCTGAGCGACGCGCGGCAGATCCTGGCGCTCGGGATGGGCGGCGGCTCTACCATCTGCGCTCAGGAAATCCAGTATCGCCTGTTTCGCCTCGGCCTCCCGGTTGTCAGCCAGAACGACGGTCTGCTGGTGCGCATGATGAGCTCGGCGGTGACGCCAAAGGATGTGGTTATCGTGCTGTCGTTGGGCGGCTATACCCAGGAAATCATCGAGAGCGCGGCGATTGCCAGGCAGTACGGCGCAAAGGTCATTGCCATCACCCCCGGCGGAACGCCGCTGGCGGAGCAGGCGGATCTGGTGCTGCCGCTGCTGGTGCGCGAAAACGACTACATTTTCAAGCCCAGCACTTCACGCTATGCGATGCTGGCGATGGTTGACGTGCTGGCCACCGAACTGGCGATGGCCAATAAAACTCAGGCAAAAGGCAGACTGCGCCGGATTAAGCTGGCGCTCGACAGCCACCGCGGCGGCGTCGATCGCCAGCCGCTGGGCGATTAACCGCAGCGGGCGGCGGCGATAAACCTCTCCGCCTGCTGACGGGTACGTTCCACGGCCTGCCCGGCGCGATACAGATCGCTTCCCAGGCCAGCGCCGGCGCACCCTGCCTCAACCCAGCTTGCCAGATTCTCCGGCGTCACGCCGCCGACCGCCAGCACCGGCACCTCCGACGGCAGCACCGCTTTCAGCGCCCGAATGTAGTCCGGGCCAAAAGTGGAAGACGGGAAAATTTTCAACCACTGCGCCCCGGCATCCAGCGCGTTAAACGCCTCGGTCGCGGTGGCGCACCCGGCGCAAACCCGCATTCCGCACGCCACCGCCCGGCGGATCGTCGTCGGCTCAGTATTCGGCGTCACGATAAGCTTCGCTCCGGCATCGGCCAGAAAATCGACATGTTCCACCTTAAGTACCGTTCCCGCGCCAATCACCGCCTGCTCGCCAAAGCGCGCGACCATCTGCGGAATACTCTGCTGCCAGTCCGGCGAATTGAGCGGAATTTCGATATAGCGAAATCCTGCCTCTATCAGCGTCTCAATATGCTCCGCTGCCTCAGCGGGGCGAATACCGCGTAAAATCGCCACCAGTTTAATCTTGTCCATGCATTATCCTCGCCATGCCGCTCAGCAGCGCCTCATCGCCGCCGCAGCTGTTAACCGTCATTCCGCGCGCCTTCATCGCCCGACTGTAGCGGGCATTCAGCGCCGGGTCGCCAACCAGCGTGACGCCAGAGGTACGGTAACGCTGCCCCAGGGTCGCCACTTCCGCGCCAATCAGCAGCCCGGAGAGATAGTCGCTGACCGAGGTCGCGGCCAGACCTCCCAGCACCCGGGCGGCCCTGGCGACAAACAGTTCGCTAATCAGCGACGGCTGCGCCAGTCCTTTTTCCAGCCCCCGTTCAAACGCCGTCTCGTCCGGCTGCTGGACCGGCAGCCCTTTGCCGATCAGCGATTGCGTCATCAGCAGATGATGCAGTTCACCGGTCATCGCCGTGGCAAAATGACGCACCGCGCCGTTCGCCACCTGTACCCATTTGCAGTGGGTGCCCGGCAGCACATAACACTCCGCCGGCGCCAGCTGCCAGGCCCCCAGCAGTTGCGTCTCTTCGCCGCGCATCACGTTGAAATCCCCGTCCTGTTCAATCTTGAGGCCGGGAATAATCCACACGCCTTCAGCAACGGCGCATAGCTGCTGCCCTGGCGCGTCGATCGCTGCCGGACAGTCCAGATACGGCACCGCTTGCCAGCCCGCATCGCTGCCGATCATCCCGGCCATCAGCACCGGCAGCGCCTCCGCGCCGCGCCAGGGGGCCAAATGCTCCGCGAATACGTCGGCAGGCGCTCGTCCGTTCAGACGGGTGATACCCAGCGGCAGCTGCTTTGTTTCGACGCACTGGCCATTGCGAATCAGCCAGCCGCGCAGCTGGGTAGAGCCCCAGTCGACGGCAATATAGTCCTTCATTGTGCTTCTCCTGAGACCTGCACCGTCGTCTTCGCCGGCATCGCCTGCCCTTCACGCTCTTGCGTGATCATTTCCAGCGCCTGCTCACGGCTGACTTTGCTGGCTGGCGTCAAGAGGGTGACAAAAATCGCGAAAACAAAGCTGCCGACGACCGACGGAATGCACGGGTTCCCCCAGTAAGCCAGCCAGTCGGCTTTCATCAGAACCACAAGAGAAACCAGCATGCCGCTCAGTAGCGCGGTAAACGCGCCCTGCCAGTTGAAGCGCAGCCAGAAGCGGCCGAGAATCGAACAGACGAACAGACCGGACATCAGCATGGAGATCATTTTGGTGATATAGCTGATGATATCGTTCGAGGTCAGGGCGAAGATCATCGCCAGGCCGATAACGAACGCCAGCATCCAGCGGGAGAGCGTTATCGCTTTATCCGCCGGGGGCATTTTCCCGGTGATGAGGGTATAAACATCACGCATCATGATGGCCACGGCGGCTATCGCGTCAGAGCTGGCCGAGGACATGGTGGCCGAAAGCCCGGCAATCAGCACCACCAGCCCGAGGATGGCCGGTAAGAAGCTGGTGGCGAACAGGAAGGCGTAATTACTGTTCTCGAGATTGGGGTTCATGGTCCATGCCGCCATGCCGATAATCGCCGGCAGCACCGAGAAAAACAGATACAGCACGCCGGTATAGACAAACGAGCGGCGCACCGAAGAGACATCTTTCCCCGAGTAAATACGCTGGCGATAGGAAGGGGTCGCCAGCACGCCGACGCCGATGACCATCGCCAGCGATAGCGCCGGAATGACCCCCAGTTTATCGACCGCAAACAGGCTCATCGCCTTGGGATCCATCGCCTGGACGATGGCATCCCATCCCCCGACGTGAACCACCGCCAGAATCGCCATCAGGATAAAACCGAAAAACAGAATTAATGCCTGAATGGTATCCGTCCACACCACCGCAGAATAACCGCCGATGATGACGTAAATCGCAAAGGCCAGAGCGATAATAATTTTCGCTAGCGTCAGATTTATTCCCGTCGCCCAGGATAAATACATGCTGCCGCCAAGAATATGCGCCCCCAGCCAGCCAATAGAGGCCACAAATATCATTATGCCGACGATATTTTTAATTAAATGACTACCGCCGGTATAATAAGAGAGCTCTTCGCTCATGGTCATAAAGCGCAGCTTGCGCACCGGGGCGAACAGCCAGGCCACCAGCAAAATACCGATGGCCCCGCCCACGCCGTACAGCATCCCGGCCCAGCCGTTGCTGTAGCCGAAGCCAACAGCGCCCATGCTTGAACCGGTGCCCACCATGGTCGCCACGGTAGAGCCCAGGGTCAGAAACAGCGGTAAGGAACGGCCACCGAGTAAAAAATCTTCTCCGCTTTTTTGATTACGCGACACGTACCAGCCAAGCCAAATCATGGCCAGCGCGTAAATAATAAAGCCGACTAAAAAGATATGACTATTCATAATTCACATCCTGCCAGTTGAGTAGGTAAAAGGTAAAAGGCTACGAAGCGCTGAATGAATTCAGCGCTCAAAAATCCTGTTTATATTTCTGGTTAATAAATTTTTATACGCGAGCCGCGTTATAACAGGTCACATCCACTTCAACTTTACAATCCACTACCAGGTCCGCTACGCAGCAGATACGGGCAGGCGGATTGTCGCCAAAGAACTCGCGGAATACTTTATTGAAAGACTGAAAATAGCGCGCATCGGTGAGGATCACCTTGACGTGCACCACGTCGGCCAGGGTGTAGCCCGCTTCGGTCATGATATCCACACAGTTCTGAATCGCCAGACGCGCCTGGTCAACGATGCCCCCTTCCACCACTTCACCCTCCTTCATCGGCGTCTGGCCGGAAACGTACAGCCAGCCCCCCGCCTCCACCGCGCGCGCGAACGGCAGATGCTGCCCACCGGTCCCGGTACCGCCCTCAACGCCATAACGTTTAATGCTCATTTTTCTCTCCTTAGTTCATTCGGCGGCGCAGGAAACGCCCTGCGCGCCCGGTAATCTTTTTATCGCTGCCGTAGCTCATCACGCCGTTAACCATCACCGCCTCGATACCGTCCGCCGGTTGTTTCGGGTCGGAGAAGCTGGCGACATCGCGCACCGTCTGCGGATCAAACAGCACCAGATCGGCAAAATAGCCCACTTTCACCAGCCCACGCTCTGCCAGCTGGAAACGCGCCGCCGACAGACCGGTCATTTTGTGGATAGCGGTGGTCAGCGGAAACAGCCGTTCATCTCGGCAGTAGTGGCCCAGGACCCGCGGAAACGCGCCCCATAGCCGCGGGTGCGGCATCGGGTCGTTCGGCAGACCGTCTGAGCCGATCATGGTCACCGGATAACGCAGTACCCGCCGCACGTCCTGCTCGTCCATGTTGTAGTAGATGGCGCCTGCAGGCATCAGCCGCGCCGCCGCCTTGTGCAGGCTAACCTGCCAGCCGTCAGCAATCTGCTGCAGGGTTTTTCCGGCCTGCTCGGGCTGCGCCTCCGACCAGGTAATGACGATATCGAACTCATCGGTGACTTGCTTCATATCCAGCGTCGACGAGCTGGCAGAATAGGGGTAGCAGTCACAGGCGATCTCCTGGCGCTGGCGCATCTCATCGAAGAAAGCCAGCGTCTCCTTCGTGCGACCCCAGTTTTTCGCGCCGGCGCACTTATGGTGCGATACCACCACCGGTACGTTACCGTGGCGGCCAATGCGGAACGCCTCGTCGAGCGCCTCCAGAATCGGTTCGAACTCCGAACGCAGGTGGGTAGTATAAATTCCCCCTTCTGCCGCCAGCTCCTCGGCCAGCGCCATCACCTCTTCAGTAGTGGACTGAAACGCGCTGGCGTAGGCCAGCCCGCTACTCAGCCCCAGCGCGCCCTGACGCAGCGCGTCGCGCAGCTGCACCCGCATTCCGGCAATCTCGATCTCCGTCGCCGGGCGGAACAGATCGTCCATATGGTTATTACGCAGCGCGGTATGGCCAATCAGCGTGCCGACGTTTAATGACGGCTTCGCCGCCGCCACCGCGTGGGCATAAGCGTCAACGGTGGGATAAACAAAGTGCTCCGCCTCACCCAGAAGATTCATCGGGTCCGGTACGCCGTCGCGCATGGTCGCCGTCGCCGCGCTGATCCCGCAGTTGCCGACAATCACCGTCGTCACCCCCTGGCTCAGCTTCGGTAAATACTCCGGCATACGGATGACGTTGATATCGTCATGGGTATGCACATCGATAAATCCGGGAGCCAGCACGCGCCCCTGCCCGTCAATCACCTGCTCCGCCGCCAGGTTCAGCGCCGGGGCCATATCCACAATTCGATCGCCCTTCACCGCCACGTCGCCGCGAAACTGTGGTCCGCCGCTGCCGTCAATGACCGTGACGTTTTTGAAAAGCCAGTTAACTTTCATCGCAATTACTCCCTTTCAACTCTGCCGACAAGTAAACCATTTACAAGGCGGAAAAACAGTGGAAAACTACGCAAAAACCAGATCAAATTGTGATACTTTTATTCACAAACAACATAAACAAATTATATATTCCATATATTTCAATAAATTAATTTTGATACTTAGCTTTAATCCGATCTTAAACCCTAAAAGGATAGTGTTATGAAATACCATTCCGATACGCTTATTCCGCACAAAGCCGCCATAATGTCCGCACCGGCCAATCTGCTGGCGGAGGAGGTTTGCCTTCCGGCCGCGCTGCTGAAAAAAACGGCGCTGGAAAATAACATCGCCTGGATGCAGCGTTACGCCGACGCGCGCGGCGTTTCGCTGGCCCCGCACGGTAAAACAACGATGACGCCGTGGATTTTTCAGGCGCAGCAGCGGGCGGGCGCATGGGGAATCGGCGTGGGTAGCGCCTGGCAGGCCAGCGCGGCGATGGCCAGCGGCGTTGAGCGCGTCCTGATGGTCAATCAGCTGGTCGGCAGGGCGAATATGCGGGCGGTATCGCGCCTGAAAGCGCATTACCGGGCGGCGGAGTTTATCTGCTGCATTGATAGCCTCGCCAATGCCCGCGCGCTGTCGACTTTCTTCAACGAACGGCGGCAAACGCTGGACGTGCTGATTGAACTGGGCGTGGCCGGTGGGCGCTGCGGCTGCCGCAGCGTTGAGGATGCGCTGGCGCTGGCGCAGGCTGCGGCGGAACTTCCGGGACTCAGGCTGCGCGGTCTCGAACTGTATGAAGGGGTGTTACACGGCGACGATCCGCAGCCGCAGGTGGAGGCTCTGCTGCGCCAGGCCGCCGATTTGGCCTGCCGGATGGAACATCTGGTTGAGGGGGAATTTGTGCTGACCGGAGCCGGTACCGTCTGGTACGACGTGGTGTGCAATATCTGGTTGGCGGCGAAGAAACCGGCGCGCTGCCGAATCGTTATCCGCCCCGGGTGCTATATCACCCACGACCGCGGGATCTACGATATCGCGCAGAAAGCGCTGGTGGCCCGCGATCCGATCGCCTGCGATCTGGGCGGTGATTTAACCTCAGCGCTGGAGCTGATGGCGATGGTCCAGTCGGTGCCGGAAGCCGATCGCGCGGTGGTGAACTTCGGCAAGCGCGACTGCGCCTTTGACGCCGGCCTGCCGCAGCCTGTGGCCCGCTATCGCAACGGCGCGCAGCTATCCGCGGAGGGGATCGAGAGCGTGGGGATTATGGACCAGCACTGTATGCTGCGCCTCGCGCCCGGCAGCGACGTGCAGGTCGGCGATATTCTGGTGTTCGGTACCTCGCATCCGTGCCTGACGTTTGATAAATGGAAAACCCTGCTGCTGGTGGACGAGCAGTATAACGTGCTGGAAGAGCTCGATACCTTGTTCTGAAGGACGCTTTCTCCCGGAGGCGGCGCGCTGCGCCTGTCCGGGCTACCGTGCTGTGAACCCGTAGCCCGGACAGGTGCGCCAGCACCGCCTCCGGGATGTTTTTCGCGCGGACAATGTATTATTCCTCTCCCTGCGCTCCATTCCCCAGGGCGATAAACTCCTCCAGCAGCGCGGTAAGCTGACGCATTTTTTCGACGGTAAATTGGGCTTCGATCTGACGATAGGCCTCTTCCACCTGGGCCTGGGCGCTTTCATAAAGCGTCGAACCCGCCGGCGTCAGCGAAACGTAGAGCTTGCGCTGGTCATTTACCGGTTTTAAACGCAGCACCAGGCCGTCGCGTTCCATACGGGTCAGGATGCCGGTCAGGCTCGGACGTAAAATACAGGCGCGAAAGGCCAGATCGTGAAAATCCATCGACGGATGTTCGGCGAGGATACGCACGATACGCCACTGCTGCTCGGTCAGATTGTGGCGTTTAACGATGGGCCGAAAGTGGGCCATCGCCGCTTCCCGCGCCTGCAGCAGCGCGATAGTTAACGAATCATGCATCACATACCTCTGAAGTAAATCCCCAATCTGTTAATAAGTTAATAATTAGCGCTAATTCCCTTCGAAGGCAACCGGTTTCTGCCTCTGAAAAGTACCAGATGGTACAACTACTTTTGTTATCTAATTGATTAATAATAATTAAAATACAAATCTGTAAATTTATTGTTAATCCGATCACAAAACATTCACTTCTGTTTGCCAAACATTCCCGCAAAGCATAAAAGATGATCATTAACATATTAATGAATTAACTGACTTCCCAAATCCGTAGCAGAGGAGTGGTAAATGAAAGGTACCATCTTCGCCGTGGCGCTTAACCACCGCAGCCAGCTCGACGCCTGGCGCGAAGCGTTTCAACAGGCCCCCTATAAAACGCCGCCGAAGACCGCGGTCTGGTTTATCAAACCGCGCAACACCGTTATCGGCGATGGCGAGAGCATTCCCTTCCCGCAAGGCGAAACCGTGCAGAGTGGCGCCACCGTGGCGCTGATCGTCGGTAAAACCGCGCGCAAAGTCGCTGCAGAAGACGCCGCGGCTTATATCGCCGGGTACGCGCTGGCGAACGACGTCAGCCTGCCGGAAGAGAGCTTCTATCGTCCGGCCATCAAAGCCAAATGCCGCGACGGCTTCTGTCCGCTTGGCGCACTCGCGCCGCTCAGCGATGTCGATAACCTGACCATCATCACCGAAATCAACGGTCGCGAGGCGGACAGCTGGACTACCGCCGATCTCCAGCGCTCCGCCGCCGAGCTGCTGAGCGCCCTGAGCGAATTCGCCACCCTCAATCCCGGCGATGCGATTCTGATCGGTACGCCCCACTCCCGCGTTACGCTGCGCCCCGGCGATCGCGTACGTATTCTCGCCGAGGGCTTCCCGGCGCTGGAAAACCCGGTGATTGATGAAGGAGAGCTGGTATGAGGCAAGCACGTATTGAGTGGCAGGGACAGCGGCACGATGTCCAGGTGAATGAACGTGGTCAGGTCCAGCTCGCCAACGGCAGTCTGCTTAAGGAAGGCGAGTTTCGTTGGCTGCCGCCCGCCGACGGCACCCTGTTCGCGCTGGGCCTGAACTACGCCGATCACGCCAGCGAGCTGGCGTTTACGCCGCCAACCGAACCGCTGGTGTTTATCAAAGCGCCCAACACCTTTATCGGCCATAGGCAAGAGTCGGTGCGCCCGGATAACGTCGAGTACATGCACTACGAGGCTGAACTGGTGGTGGTGATCGGCAAAACCGCGCGTAAGGTCGCCGAAGCCGACGCCATGGAGTACGTAGCCGGGTACACCGTCTGCAACGACTACGCCATCCGCGACTACCTGGAAAACTACTATCGCCCCAACCTGCGGGTCAAAAGCCGCGACACCCTGACGCCGATAGGCCCGTGGATCGTCAGCAAAGAGGCGATCCCCGATCCGCACAACCTGGCGCTGTGCACCTGGGTCAACGGCGAGCTGCGCCAGCAGGGCACTACCGCCGATCTGATCTTCAGCATTCCGTTCCTGATCGCTTACCTCAGCGAATTTATGACCCTGCAGCCGGGCGACATGATCGCCACCGGCACGCCGAAGGGGCTGTCGGAAGTGGTGCCGGGCGATGAAGTGATCGTCGAAGTGGAAGGCGTCGGCCGTCTGGTCAACCACATCATTAGCCAGCAGGCATATGAGGAGAAGCTGTCATGAAAAAAATTAACCACTGGATCAACGGCAAAAACGTCGCCGCCGCGGAGTATTTCCATACCACTAACCCGGCCACCGGCGAAGTGCTGGCGGAGGTCGCCTCCGGCGGGGCTGACGAGGTGAATCAGGCGGTGGCGGCGGCAAAAGAGGCGTTTCCGAAATGGGCCAATCTGCCGATGAAAGAGCGCGCGCGTCTGATGCGCCGACTGGGCGATCTGATCGACCAGAACGTCCCGGAGATCGCCGCCATGGAGACCGCCGACACCGGCCTGCCGATCCACCAGACCAAAAACGTGCTGATCCCGCGCGCTTCGCACAACTTCGAATTCTTCGCCGAAGTGTGCCAGCAAATGAACGGTAAGACCTATCCGGTTGATGACAAGATGCTCAACTACACCCTCGTGCAGCCGGTCGGCGTCTGCGCGCTGGTGTCGCCGTGGAACGTGCCGTTTATGACCGCGACCTGGAAGGTGGCGCCGTGCCTGGCGCTGGGGAATACCGCGGTGCTGAAAATGTCCGAACTGTCGCCGCTAACCGCTGACCGTCTTGGCGAGCTGGCGCTGGAAGCGGGTATTCCGGCGGGCGTACTGAACGTGGTTCAGGGCTACGGCGCGACGGCGGGCGATGCGCTGGTACGCCACCATGACGTACGCGCGGTATCGTTTACCGGCGGTACCGCCACCGGGCGCAACATCATGAAAAACGCCGGGCTGAAAAAGTACTCCATGGAGCTGGGCGGCAAATCGCCGGTGTTGATTTTCGAAGACGCCGATATTGAGCGCGCTCTCGACGCCGCGCTGTTCACCATTTTCTCGATCAACGGCGAACGCTGCACCGCCGGCTCGCGCATCTTCATTCAGCAGAGCATCTACCCCGAGTTCGTTAAACGCTTTGCCGAACGCGCGAATCGCCTGCGCGTCGGCGACCCTACCGACCCGAACACTCAGGTGGGCGCGCTGATTAGCCAGCAGCACTGGGAGAAAGTCTCCGGCTATATCCGCCTCGGCATTGAAGAAGGAGCGACCCTGCTGGCCGGCGGCGCGGATAAGCCCGCCGATCTGCCTGCCCATCTGAGAAACGGCAACTTCCTGCGGCCAACGGTGCTGGCGGACGTCGATAACCGCATGCGCGTGGCGCAGGAAGAGATTTTTGGCCCGGTAGCCTGTCTGCTGCCGTTTAAAGACGAGGCGGAAGGTCTGCGCCTGGCCAACGATGTGGAGTACGGCCTCGCCTCTTATATCTGGACCCAGGACGTCAGCAAAGTGCTGCGCCTGGCGCGCGGCATCGAAGCCGGAATGGTGTTCGTCAACACCCAGAACGTCCGCGACCTGCGTCAGCCGTTCGGCGGCGTGAAGGCCTCCGGTACCGGCCGTGAAGGCGGCGAATACAGCTTTGAAGTGTTCGCTGAAATGAAAAACGTCTGCATCTCGATGGGCGACCATCCGATCCCAAAATGGGGAGTCTGATATGGGAAAGTTAGCGTTAGCAGCAAAAATTACTCACGTACCGTCGATGTATCTCTCTGAACTGCCGGGTAAAAACCACGGCTGCCGCCAGGGAGCCATCGATGGGCATAAAGAAATCGGCAAGCGGTGTCGCGAGCTGGGTGTGGATACCATCATCGTCTTTGATACCCACTGGCTGGTCAACAGCGCCTACCACATCAACTGTGCCGACCATTTCCAGGGCGTCTACACCAGCAACGAGCTGCCGCATTTTATTCGCGACATGACCTATGACTATGACGGTAATCCGGAGCTCGGCCACCTGATCGCCGACGAAGCGGTCAAACTTGGGGTCCGCGCCAAAGCGCACAACATTCCAAGCCTGAAGCTGGAGTACGGCACCCTGGTGCCGATGCGCTACATGAACAGCGATAAGCATTTCAAAGTGGTCTCTATCTCGGCGTTCTGTACCGTCCATGACTTTGCCGACAGCCGCAAGCTGGGCGAAGCCATTCTTAAAGCGATTGAGAAATATGACGGCACCGTGGCGGTCTTTGCCAGCGGCTCGCTGTCGCACCGTTTTATCGACGACCAGCGCGCCGAAGAGGGAATGAACAGCTATACCCGCGAGTTCGATCACCAGATGGACGAACGGGTCGTGAAGCTGTGGCGCGAAGGCAAATTCAAAGAGTTCTGCACCATGCTGCCGGAGTACGCCGACTACTGCTTCGGTGAAGGCAATATGCACGACACGGTGATGCTGCTGGGCCTGCTGGGCTGGGACAAATATGACGGCAAAGTAGAGTTTATTACCGAACTCTTTGCCAGCTCCGGCACCGGTCAGGTCAACGCCGTCTTCCCGCTGCCGGAAACGGCGTAAGGAGCACGCAGAATGCCGCATTTTATCGCTGAATGTACCAACAACATCCGTGAGCAGGCTGATTTACCGGGTCTGTTCAGCAAAGTGAACGCCGCGCTGGCGGCAACCGGCATCTTTCCTATCGGCGGCATTCGCAGTCGCGCCATCTGGCTGGATACCTGGCAGATGGCCGATGGCCAGCATGACTACGCCTTCGTGCATATGACGCTAAAGATTGGTACCGGACGCAGCCTGGAGAGCCGTCAGGACGTGGGCGATATGCTGTTCACGCTGATCAAAGCCCATTTCGCCGCGCTGATGGAGAGCCGCTATCTGGCGCTGTCGTTTGAGATCGATGAACTGCACCCGACGCTGAACTACAAGCAGAACAACGTACACGCGTTGTTTAAATAGGTGCGGCCCGCCCCTCTCCCGGTGGGAGAGGGTGAAAACAAGTACTGCCACAAACCCCAGGCCGGCTAAGACGCCTACGCGTCGCCACCCGGCGCAGCAGCACCGAATGACGTAACAGGAAGCAACTATGCTCGATAAACATACCCATAGCCTGATCGCCCAGCGGCTGAACCAGGCGGAAAAACAGCGTGAACAGATCCGCGCTATTTCGCTGGATCACCCGACGATCACCATCGAAGACGCCTACGCGGTACAGCGCGAATGGGTAAATATGAAGATCGCCGAAGGCCGCGTGCTGAAAGGGCATAAAATCGGCCTGACCTCGAAAGCGATGCAGGCCAGTTCGCAAATCAGCGAACCGGACTACGGCGCGCTGCTGGACGATATGTTTTTCCACGACGGCGGCGATATTCCTACCGACCGCTTTATCGTCCCGCGTATCGAAGTCGAGCTGGCTTTCGTGCTGGCCAAACCGCTGCGCGGCCCCAACTGCACCCTGTTCGACGTCTACAACGCCACCGACTACGTGATCCCGGCGCTGGAGCTGATTGACGCCCGCTGCCACAACATCGACCCGGAAACCCAGCGCCCGCGCAAAGTCTTCGACACCATCTCCGATAACGCCGCCAACGCCGGGGTGATCCTCGGCGGCCGTCCGATTAAACCCGACGAGCTGGATCTGCGCTGGATCTCCGCCCTGCTCTATCGCAACGGCGTGATTGAAGAGACCGGCGTCGCCGCAGGGGTGCTGAATCACCCGGCCAACGGCGTGGCCTGGCTGGCGAACAAGCTGGCGCCTTACGACGTCCAGCTGGAAGCCGGGCAGATTATTCTCGGCGGCTCCTTTACGCGCCCGGTGCCGGCGCGCAAAGGCGACACCTTCCACGTTGATTACGGCACCATGGGCGCGATTAGCTGCCGGTTCGTCTAGGAGGAATATGATGAATAACGCCTTTAAAGACGCCATAAAAGCGGGTCGACCGCAGATTGGCCTGTGGCTGGGACTGACCAGCAGCTACAGCGCTGAGCTGCTGGCCGGGGCCGGGTTCGACTGGCTGCTGATCGACGGCGAGCACGCGCCAAACAGCGTGCAGACGATACTGACCCAGCTGCAGGCGATCGCCCCTTATCCCAGCCAGCCGGTGGTGCGCCCCTCGTGGAACGACCCGGTGCAGATTAAACAGCTGCTGGATATCGGCGCGCAAACCCTGCTGGTACCCATGGTGCAGAACGCCGACGAAGCGCGGCTGGCGGTGAAAGCCACCCGCTATCCGCCCGCGGGTATTCGCGGCGTCGGCAGCGCCCTCGCCCGGGCCTCGCGCTGGAACCGCGTCCCGGATTATCTCCATCAGGCTAACGACGCGATGTGCGTGCTGGTGCAAATCGAAACTCGCGAAGCGCTCAACAATCTGCCGCAGATCCTCGATGTCGAGGGCGTGGACGGCGTGTTTATCGGCCCGGCGGATCTGAGCGCCGACATGGGCTTCAGCGGCAACCCTCAGCACCCGGAAGTACAGGCCGCCATTGAGCACGCCATCGGGCAAATTCGCGCAGCGGGCAAAGCGCCGGGGATCCTGATGGCCAACGAACAGCTGGCGAAGCGTTACCTGCAGCTCGGCGCGCTGTTTGTCGCCGTCGGGGTCGATACCACCCTGCTGGCCCGCGGTGCGGAAGCGCTGGCGGCACGGTTTGGCGCAGAAAAAACCGCCGAGGGTTCGTCAGGCGTCTATTAACGCCAGGTGGCGCAGCGCCACCCGGCAACCCGCAGTACCCTACAAAATTCCCATTAGAGGAAAATGATAATGAGCGATACATCATCTGCCATCCCGGAAAAGTTCGATCCGGCTAATCAGCACAAGCAGCTGACGGCGCAGCAGCAGTCGGTTATCAACAAGCTCTTTCGTCGCCTGATCGTGTTTTTGTTCGTGCTGTTTATCTTTTCGTTTTTAGATCGCATCAATATCGGCTTTGCCGGGCTGACCATGGGGCAGGATCTGGGCCTTAACGCCACCATGTTCGGCCTTGCCACCACCCTGTTTTACGCGACCTACGTCATTTTCGGCATTCCGAGCAACGTGATGCTCAGCATCGTCGGCGCCCGCCGCTGGATCGCCACCATCATGGTGCTGTGGGGCATCGCCTCCACCGCCACCATGTTCGCGACCGGGCCGAATAGCCTCTATATCCTGCGCATGCTGGTGGGGATCACCGAGGCCGGTTTTCTGCCCGGCATTCTGCTCTATCTGACCTACTGGTTCCCGGCCTTTTTCCGCGCCCGCGCCAACGCGCTGTTTATGATCGCGATGCCGGTGACCACCGCGCTGGGGTCGATTGTTTCAGGCTATATCTTGTCGATGGACGGCCTGTTGAACCTGCACGGCTGGCAGTGGCTGTTCCTGCTGGAAGGCTTCCCGTCGGTGCTGCTCGGTATTATGGTCTGGTTCTGGCTGGATGATTCGCCCTCGAAGGCCAAATGGCTGACCGCAGAAGATAAAAAATGCCTGCAGGAGATGATGGACAACGACCGCCTGACGCTGGTCCAGCCGGAAGGGGCGATCAGCCATCACGCCATGCAGCAGCGCAGCCTGTGGCGGGAAGTGTTCACGCCGATCGTGCTGATGTACACCCTGGCCTACTTCTGCCTGACCAATACGCTCAGCGCGATCAGCATCTGGACGCCGCAGATCCTCAAAAGCTTTAACGAAAGCAGCAGCAATATCACCATCGGCCTGCTGGCGGCGATCCCGCAGATTTGTACCATTCTGGGAATGATCTACTGGAGCCGCCACTCCGATAAGCACCAGGAGCGTAAACACCACACCGCCCTGCCGTTCCTGTTCGCCGCCGCAGGCTGGCTGCTGGCGTCGGCGACCGATCACAACCTGATCCAGCTGCTCGGGATCGTGATGGCTTCGACCGGATCGTTTAGCGCGATGGCCATTTTCTGGACCACGCCGGATCAATCGATCAGCCTGCGCGCCAGAGCGATCGGTATCGCGGTGATCAACGCGACCGGCAATATCGGATCGGCGCTCAGCCCCTTTATGATCGGCTGGCTGAAGGATATTACCGGCAGCTTCAGCAGCGGCTTGTGGTTCGTCGCCGCCCTGCTGATCATTGGCGCAGTCATTATCTGGGCGATTCCGATGAAAGGATCGCGTCCGCGCGCGACGCCGTAAGGAGCCGCTATGTGCCAGAGTCCTGTTGCCAATATCGATATTAATAAAGAGTACGATGAGAGTCTGGGAACGGAGGAGGTACATTACCAATCCTTTGCCCGGATGGCGGAGTTTTTTGGCCGCGATATGCAGGCGCACCGTCACGACCAGTATTTTCAGATGCACTTTCTCGATACCGGGCAGATTGAGCTGCAGCTCGACGATCATCGCTATTCGGTGCAGGCGCCGCTGTTTGTCCTGACGCCGCCCTCGGTGCCGCACGCTTTTATCACCGAGTCCGATAGCGACGGTCATGTGCTGACGGTGCGCGAGGATCTGGTCTGGCCGCTGCTGGAGGTGCTCTATCCCGGCACGCGGGAGGCTTTCGGTCTGCCGGGCATCTGCCTGTCGCTGGCCGATAAGCCCGAGGAGTTGGCGGCGCTGGCGCATTACTGGCGGCTGATTGAACGGGAATCGACGTCGCAGCTGCCGGGGCGGGAACATACCCTGACGCTGCTGGCGCAGGCGGTGTTCACCCTGCTGCTGCGCAACGCGAAACTTGACGATCATGCGGCCAGCGGAATACGCGGCGAGCTCAAGCTGTTCCAGCGGTTTAACCAGTTGATCGATAGCCACTACCACCAGCACTGGACGGTGCCGGATTACGCCAGCGAGCTGCATCTGACCGAATCAAGGCTAACCGATATCTGCCGCCGCTTCGCCAACCGGCCGCCCAAGCGGCTGATTTTCGACAGGCAGCTGCGCGAGGCCAAACGGCTGCTGCTGTTTTCCGACAACGCGGTAAGCGAAATAGCCTGGCAGCTGGGCTTTAAAGATCCGGCCTATTTTGCCCGCTTTTTTAACCGCTTAGTCGGCTGCTCGCCGAGTGCCTATCGGGCGCAGAAAGTACCGGTGTCGTGAGATCTCTACGGGGACGGCGCGGCGAGTTCGCAGCCGTCTGAGAGGCGGTAGCCCGGGCAAGGCGCGTCAAGCGCCGCCCCCGGGAGCAGAGCGTAGAGTCGCTGAATTTCCCGGAGGCGATGCTTCGCATCTGTCCGGGCTACAAATTCAAAACCCGCCCTGGCTTGTCGTCGGTTCACCGGAGAGCCAGGCCGGAAAATAGAAAAACCAACCCCCGATCACATAACCCAACCCCGCCTGAAAAGTACCGACCATTGACCTAAAAGTCTCTTCACGAAAGCCGCGTTAACCGCTTCAATTGAACAACAAAAACAAAACATAAATTTAACATCGCATTCCGATTAATACTGAAGAGGTCACCTATGAAACCTGAAAATTTCCGTGCAGACGCGAAACGCCCGTTAACTGGCGAAGAGTACCTGAAGAGCCTGCAGGACGGCCGCGAAATCTATATCTACGGCGAACGCGTTAAGGACGTGACCATCCACCCGGCGTTCCGCAACGCCGCCGCCTCCGTCGCCCAGATGTACGATGCGCTGCATAAACCCGAGCTGCAGGATACCCTGTGCTGGGGCACCGATACCGGCAGCGGCGGCTATACCCACAAGTTCTTCCGCGTCGCGAAAAGCGCCGACGATCTGCGCCAGCAGCGCGACGCCATCGCTGAATGGTCGCGCCTGAGCTACGGCTGGATGGGCCGTACCCCGGACTACAAAGCCGCATTCGGCTGCGCGCTCGGCGCAAACCCGGCGTTTTATGGTCAGTTTGAACAGAACGCCCGTAACTGGTACACCCGCATCCAGGAAACCGGCCTCTACTTTAACCACGCCATCGTCAACCCGCCGATCGACCGCCATAAGCCAGCCGACGAAGTGAAAGACGTCTATATCAAGCTGGAGAAAGAGACCGATGCCGGGATCATCGTCAGCGGCGCGAAAGTGGTGGCCACCAACTCGGCGCTGACCCACTACAATATGATTGGCTTCGGCTCGGCGCAGGTGATGGGCGAAAACCCGGACTTCGCGCTGATGTTTGTCGCGCCGATGGATGCCGAAGGCGTTAAGCTTATCTCCCGCGCCTCCTATGAACTGGTCGCCGGAGCAACCGGATCGCCCTACGACTATCCGCTCTCCAGCCGCTTCGACGAAAATGATGCGATCCTGGTGATGGATAATGTGCTGATCCCATGGGAAAACGTGCTGATCTATCGCGACTTCGATCGCTGCCGCCGCTGGACGATGGAAGGCGGTTTCGCCCGCATGTATCCGCTGCAGGCCTGCGTGCGTCTGGCCGTGAAGCTCGACTTTATCACCGCCCTGCTCAAGCGCTCGCTGGAGTGCACCGGCACCCTGGAGTTCCGCGGCGTACAGGCGGATCTCGGCGAAGTGGTAGCCTGGCGCAATATGTTCTGGGCGCTGAGCGACTCGATGTGCGCCGAAGCCACGCCGTGGGTTAACGGCGCGTATCTGCCGGATCACGCCGCGCTGCAAACCTATCGCGTGATGGCGCCGATGGCCTACGCCAAAATCAAAAACATTATTGAACGCAACGTCACCAGCGGCCTGATCTATCTGCCGTCCAGCGCCCGCGATCTCAACAATCCGCAGATCAACGAATATCTGGCGAAATACGTGCGCGGATCGAACGGCATGGATCACGTCGAGCGTATCAAGATCCTCAAATTGATGTGGGACGCCATCGGCAGCGAGTTTGGTGGGCGTCACGAACTGTATGAAATCAACTACTCAGGTAGCCAGGATGAAATTCGCCTGCAGTGCCTGCGTCAGGCGCAGAGCTCCGGCAACATGGACAAAATGATGGCGATGGTGGATCGCTGCCTGTCCGAGTACGACCAGAACGGCTGGACGGTGCCGCATCTGCACAACAATACCGATATCAACATGCTGGATAAGCTGCTGAAGTAAGCGGCAGCGGGAGGTCACAATGCAATTAGATGAACAACGTCTGCGTTTTCGCGATGCCATGGCCAGCCTGTCGGCCGCCGTTAACGTCATCACCACCGAAGGCGAGGCGGGCCGCTGCGGTATCACCGCCACCGCGGTCTGTTCGGTGACCGATACGCCGCCGTCGGTGATGGTCTGCATCAACGCTAACAGCGCGATGAATCCGGTGTTTCAGGGCAACGGCAAGCTATGCATCAACGTGCTGAACCACGAGCAAGAGGAGATGGCGCGCCACTTCGCCGGCATGACCGGGATGACGATGGACGACCGTTTCGGCCTCAGCTGCTGGCAAAAAGGCGAGCTCGGCCAGCCGGTGCTAAAAGGCTCACTGGCGAGTCTCGAAGGCGAGATTAGCCAGGTACAGACCATCGGCAGCCACCTGGTCTATCTGGTAGAAATCAGGAATATAACCCTGAGCCAGCAGGGCCACGGGCTAATCTACTTTAAGCGCCGCTTCCATCCGGTGATGATGGAGATGGAGGTCGTGGCGTAGTTTTCTATATTTATTCGCCCCCTGATGATCTCGTCAGGGGGTTCATGCCATCTGCTGCGTTGGTTGACAACATAATTTCGCTACGCAATTTTTATTTGATTTGGCGAAAGGGATTTTCTCCACGTTTTACGATGTCAAAAAATTTTCCTACGGAAAACACGGTATCGCCATCGTTCTCTATAAATACCGCATTGGTAAGCAACCGGGCGGCATCATCAAAATAATTCCAGTTCCAACCCCATCCGCTACCATAGCTTTCACCGATACGTATATTCTTAGTTTCAGATAAGTCACCAACTTCTATATAAATAGATTCTCCAACGTCAGACTTCCTGGGCATGCAGTGATCGTAGGCCAGTAAATAGGGTGTAGTAAGTATCCCCTTTACCTCCAGCGAACCATCGTTATACGCACCGTAAATTCCGTATTTAATATACGCATCCCCCTGTATTAATGTATGGCCATCACCGGAATACAGACAATCGCAGGTGACATCGTTGACGACTGAAAGAATACATCGGTCGAGGGCGATATCGCCTTCTACAGTGAGATTGCCATCAATCAGGATGCCGAATAGATCATTTTGCCATGTGATATCTTCAAGCTGTTTTTCATACCATTCTTCATCGAGGTTTTGTTTAATATGCAGGTTACCCTTGTACAATAAAAAGCAATCATCATCGTCGTAAAAATTTTCGGTAAATGCGTATTTACCTCTTGCCTCCTTGATAAGAACGATTTGCTTTTCGGGGATCGACTCTTCCTTCAAGGGGGACTTTAACGGTTCTTTCGAAGTCAGTGAGTTAAAATGAGTGGTAATTCTGGCTGCTTTTTGTAGAAACGCCATTTCCTGCTCAGAATATTCAATAGTTCCTGTATCGAAGTTATTTTTCCAGTCCTGATACTCCTTTTGTTTCTTGATATCAGAAAAATCAGAGAAGTCGGGAAGTTGCTGTAGACAAGTAAAAACGATTTTAAAAGCTTCTTCTTTTCGGCCCAATTTAAGTAAGATACGGACTTTAGTATCGAAAGCGTAAAAGTAATCAGGGCTGTCAATATAATTACAGCCAAGAGATATGGTTTCCAGCGCGCGTTCTAGTTCATCGGTACTATCGGAGTGTTCGTATGCATACCATGCTATATTGTTTGTCGCATAGCGGATCACTTCCTCATAAAACCGCCCCATATCAGTATAATGAAATATCGCACCCGCACTTATGGTATCAGCCATCAACGCCATACACTGTTTAGCCAGAGGCAGCGCTTTTCCCGACTCACCTAAATTAGAGTAAATCCACATCGCCTGATAATTTGCATACAGAAAGTCGTATTCCTGATCTTGATTTAGATTATATGAATTTATCCCTGCCAAATATTTCTTCAATGCTTCATCCGAAGCATCCCCTTCTTCCTGCTGTATAGCAAGCGCTTCTTTGATATAATTCTTTAACATTTTCGCATCCGTTCATAGTTTTTGATCGTCCAGGAATCTCATATTACAAACTCACTGCAAGCCATGCACTTATTATTTAATTTACAGCATTTTTTGTTATAACCTATTGACGTGTCATATTATAAATTGCGATAAATAACCGAATCAATTAGGTTATATACTTGTATCGTTCTGTCTTATATTTTCAGTGTTTATATTCAAGAAATTAACTTCCCCCCCCGGGGGTGAATATCATTGAATGAAACCATGATGCAGACTGGAGAAAACGGTGCAGCATTGCTTATCCGTGAAGAATCCAATCTACTCCATCTTTTCCTGTGATCTCAATCACATAATTATCCCCTGTTAACTTCCCTCCCAACCGCTTACCCCGGCAAGTGACCGCTTAATCCCGAATATAACCACTCACAGATTTACCCAACTTTACGCGCGCGAAGTTCTGGCAAGATCGTCTCCAGCATAGCTAATCAATACCTCCACCAACCCTGACTCAAAACTAAACGGCTTCGGCCCATTATTCATCTCATTAACGCCAGGTTTTACTATGGATACTAAAAAGTTATTCAAGCACATACCCTGGGTGATTCTTGGAATCATCGGGGCATTTTGCCTCTCGGTCGTCGCTCTGCGCCGCGGTGAGCACGTCAGTGCGCTGTGGATCGTGGTGGCGTCGGTTTCCGTCTACCTCGTCGCCTACCGTTATTACAGCCTGTACATTGCGCAAAAGGTGATGAAGCTCGATCCTACGCGTTCGACGCCGGCGGTCATTAACAACGATGGCCTGAACTACGTTCCGACCAACCGCTACGTGCTGTTTGGCCACCACTTTGCCGCGATTGCCGGCGCCGGTCCGCTGGTGGGCCCGGTGCTCGCCGCGCAGATGGGCTACCTGCCGGGTACCCTGTGGCTGCTGGCGGGCGTCGTGCTGGCAGGCGCGGTACAGGACTTTATGGTGCTGTTTATCTCCTCGCGTCGTAACGGCGCCTCGCTGGGTGAGATGATCAAGCAGGAGATGGGGCCAGTACCGGGCTCCATCGCGCTGTTCGGCTGCTTCCTGATAATGATCATCATCCTCGCGGTGCTGGCGTTAATCGTGGTTAAAGCGCTGGCGGAAAGCCCATGGGGCGTGTTCACCGTCTGCTCGACCGTGCCAATTGCCCTGTTTATGGGGATCTACATGCGCTTCCTGCGCCCGGGTCGGGTAGGCGAAGTGTCGGTTATCGGCATCGTTCTGCTGGTGGCGTCTATTTACTTCGGCGGCGTGATTGCCCACGACCCTTACTGGGGCCCGGCGCTGACCTTTAAAGACACCACTATTACCTTTACCCTGATTGGCTACGCGTTTATCTCGGCTCTGCTGCCGGTATGGTTGATTCTGGCGCCGCGCGACTACCTGGCGACCTTCCTGAAAATCGGCGTAATCGTTGGCCTGGCGCTGGGTATCGTGATCCTTAACCCTGACCTGAAAATGCCGGCGGTGACCCAGTACATTGACGGTACCGGTCCGCTGTGGAAAGGCGCGCTGTTCCCGTTCCTGTTTATCACTATTGCCTGCGGCGCGGTCTCCGGCTTCCACGCCCTGATCGCTTCCGGCACCACGCCGAAGCTGCTGGCTAACGAAACCGACGCCCGTTTTATCGGCTACGGCGCGATGCTGATGGAGTCCTTCGTGGCGGTGATGGCGCTGGTGGCGGCATCAATTATCGAACCGGGTCTCTACTTCGCGATGAACACTCCGCCGGCGGGTCTGGGCATCACCATGCCGAACCTGCACGAAATGGGCGGTGAAAACGCCGTGCTGATTGCCGCCCAGCTGAGGGATGTCACCGCTCACGCGGCAGCGACCGTCAGCTCCTGGGGCTTCGTGATCTCTCCTGAACAAATCCTGCAAACCGCGAAAGATATCGGCGAACCGTCGGTCCTGAACCGCGCAGGCGGCGCGCCGACGCTGGCCGTGGGTATCGCTCACGTGTTCCACAAAATCATCCCGATGGCGGATATGGGCTTCTGGTACCACTTCGGTATTCTGTTTGAAGCGCTGTTTATCCTCACCGCACTGGATGCCGGTACCCGCGCAGGCCGCTTTATGCTGCAGGACCTGCTGGGCAACTTTGTACCGTTCCTCAAGAAAACCGACTCGCTGGTAGCAGGCATTATCGGTACTGCGGGCTGCGTTGGTCTGTGGGGCTACCTGCTGTATCAGGGCGTGGTCGACCCGCTGGGCGGCGTGAAGAGCCTGTGGCCGCTGTTCGGCATCTCTAACCAGATGCTGGCCGCCGTGGCGCTGGTGCTCGGTACCGTGGTGCTGGTCAAAATGCAGCGCACCAAATATATCTGGGTCACCGTGATCCCGGCTGCATGGCTGCTGCTGTGCACCACCTGGGCGTTGGGCCTGAAACTGTTCAGCACCAACCCGCAGATGGAAGGCTTCTTCTTCATGGCTCAGCAGTACAAAGAGAAGATCGCTTCCGGCGGCGAACTGACCGCACAGCAGATTGCCAACATGAACCATATCGTGGTGAATAACTACACCAACGCCGGTCTGAGCATTCTGTTCCTTGTCGTGGTCTACAGCATCATTTTCTACGGCATCAAAACCTGGCTCAACGTACGCAACAATAAAGTGCGTACCGACAAAGAGACACCGTACGTACCGGTACCGGAAGGCGGCGTGAAGACCTCTTCACATCACTAACCCCTAATGCCGGATGGCGCTACGCTTACCCGGCCTACACAAGCGAATGTTTGTAGGCCGGATAAGGCGCTAGCCGCCATCCGGCTTTATTCGTTCTCTGGAAAGCATAATGTTTGGTAACTTAGGTCAGGCAAAAAAATATCTCGGTCAGGCAGCGAAAATGCTGATTGGCATTCCGGATTACGATAATTACGTCGAGCATATGCAGACCAATCATCCGGACCAGCCGTACATGACCTATGATGAATTCTTTCGCGAACGCCAGCAGGCCCGCTACGGCGGCGACGGCAAAGGCGGCGTGCGCTGCTGCTAATGGAGGCAAATATGGCACCGATTGCAGTTACCCTATTAACCGGTTTTCTTGGCGCCGGTAAAACCACTCTACTGCGCCATATCCTGAACGAACGGCACGGCTTTAAAATTGCCGTTATCGAAAACGAATTTGGCGAAGTCGCCGTCGATGACCAGCTTATCGGCGACCGCGCGACGCAGATTAAAACCCTGACCAACGGCTGTATCTGCTGTACCCGCTCCAACGAACTGGAAGACGCTCTGCTCGATCTTCTCGACAGCCGCGATCGCGGAGAAATTGATTTTGACCGACTGGTGATTGAGTGTACCGGCATGGCCGATCCCGGCCCGATTATTCAGACCTTCTTCTCTCATGATGTACTGTGCGAACGTTACCTGCTGGATGGGGTGATTGCGCTGGTTGATGCGGCACATGCTGACCAGCAGATGAACCAGTTCACCATTGCCCAGTCGCAGGTGGGGTACGCCGATCGTATCCTGCTCACCAAAACCGACGTGGCGGGCGACAGCGACAAGCTCCGCGAGCGGCTGACGCGCATCAACGTCCGCGCGCCCATTTACCGCGTCATCCACGGCGATATCGACCTGAATCTGCTGTTTAACACCAGCGGTTTTATGCTGGAGGAGAACGTGGTTAGCAGCAAACCGCGCTTCCACTTTATGGCCGACAAGCAGAACGACGTATCGTCAATCGTAGTGGAACTGGATTATCCGGTAGATATCAGCGAAGTCTCCAGGGTGATGGAAAATCTGCTGCTCACTTTTGCCGAACAGCTGATGCGCTATAAAGGGATGCTGTGGATCGACGGCGAACCGAATCGCCTGCTGTTTCAGGGCGTTCAGCGCCTCTACAGCGCCGACTGGGACCGACCATGGGGCGATGAGCGGCCTCACAGTACCCTCGTCTTTATCGGCATCAATCTACCGGAAAAAGAAATTCGCGCGGCGTTTGCCAGCTTGCGCAAATAGCCGCATGGACGGTTCCCTCTCCCCTTGGGGGAGAGGGTCAGGATGAGCGAAGGAGGCGCAAAATTACCCTTCCCCTCCCTCTTCCTGAGGAAGAAACCCTCGCCAATCGATGTCTTCCGGGAGGGCCATTAGTCCGGTGGGGGAGTCAGAGCATCTGCGCGCTCGGTTGCTTAGCGGCGAACCACCACCAGCTTCTGATTCACAAACTCTTTAATCCCAAGATCGGAAAGCTCGCGGCCGAACCCGGAGCGCTTAACGCCGCCAAACGGCAGCTCCGGCGCGGTATCGGTTAACCAGTTGATATAGACCATCCCGGTTTCAATCCGCGAAGCCATGCGTTTCGCCCTGTCGATATCCTGGCTGAACACGGCTCCGCCGAGGCCGTAATGCGAATCGTTGGCCAGTTTCACCGCCTCATCGTCATCTTTCACCACGTAGATTTGCGCGACCGGACCGAAGAACTCTTCAAAATAAGCCGGATTATCGCGGGTAATGCCGGTCAGTATGGTGGGCTCGAAAAAGCTGCCTTCTCGCTGCGCAGGTTTGCCGCCCAGATGCAGTTTCGCGCCATTTTTCACCGCCTCGTCCACCTGTTTGGTCAACGTTTCCAGCGCGTCTTTTGAGGAGAGCGGGCCCAGCGTGGTACTTTCGTCCAGCGGATCGCCAATTTTCACCTCGCGGAAGGCTTGCGTAAACTGGCTGAGGAAAGCGTCGGCAATTTTTTCATGCAGGATAAAACGTTTCGCCGCGGTGCACACCTGCCCGGCATTATTGAGCCGCGCCTGCACGCCGGTCTTCACCGCTTTCTCCAGATCGGCATCGTCGAGAACGACAAATACATCGTTGCCGCCTAGTTCAAGCGTCGCTTTCTTAATGTGTTTAGCCGCCTGCGCCGCTACCACGCCACCGGCTTTTTCCGAGCCGGTCAGGGCCGCACCCTGTACGCGATCGTCGGCGATGATCTTCGCTACCTGATCCTGAGAAATGAACAGATTAGTCCATGCGCCCTCTGGCGCGCCGGCCTCACGAACCAGCTGAGCGAAGGTTTCCGCACAGTGCGGGACGATGCTGGCATGTTTGGCGATCACCGGGTTCCCTGCCGCCAGGTTCGGCGCCAGCACGCGCATCAGCTGATAATAAGGGAAGTTCCACGGCTCTACCGCCATCAGTACGCCGATGGGATGGTGTTCGACCCAGGCTTCACCCAGTTCTGACGGATATTTTACCGGCGCCAGAAACTGTTTTGCGTTATCGGCGTAGTAGCGGGCAATTTGCGCGCACAGTTTGACCTCACCGCGGCTTTGCTCGATAAGCTTACCCATCTCCTGGCTGGCGATTTTGGCCAGCTCTTCAACCCGGCTGTCGATCAGGTCCGCCAGCTTGTGCAGGATCGGTAGCCGTTGGTCAATATTTCCCTTGGCCCACTGCGAATGATAAAGCGCATCCGCCTTTTGCAGCGCCGCTTCCACGTCAGCATCGCTGTGTGCCGGATACGCTTTGATAAGCTGATTATTGGCAGGATTCACCGTCTGATAAGCCATATCGCATGTCTCCTTGTTATCGCTGTTAACGCAGTCATAAATACCGCACAGGTTATTAAGGGTAGTCGAGATAGCTGAGGATGCGCTCCGGATCAGGTAGATACGGAATTTTCCAGGAATGAAATGGTGAACGCCTGGAGGGCTAAACGGCTCCAGCTGCCCCCCGGCGCATCAGGGGCCTAATGATGCCTGACCGCAAGCGCCGCCTCCGGCAAACCGGTAATTCTTAGCACCGTCTCCAACGCCATACCTTCGGCGAGCATCGTTTGGGCGATACGCAGCGCTTCGGCGCGCTGCCCCTCTTCAACCCCCTCCAGACGACCTTTCTCAAGGCCTTCCCGCTTCCCCTGCCTGCGCCCTACTTCACGTAACCTTTCGGCGATAGTCATTAGCTTCTCCTTGTGCTGCGGTACCCGCTGGGCCACTTCGCGGATGAACTTACCTAACCGAAGCGCTTTGCCCGAGTGAATCAGATAATTAAACAGCGTTTTCAGCTGCCTGTCATTAGCGTATCCATTAAGCAAAATGGCCGTCAGATGCTCCACAATACCCAGCAGATCGCGCTGACGAATATGTTTTTGCATCAGCTCCAGCAGGGCGACTCTTCGATGCTGCACAATTTCGTCATCAGGTACGACGGTAATATCCACCAGCGGAAATGGTCCGGTATAAAGCTGTTTTGCCAGGGCTGGGTCGGCGAACATGTCGAGCCAGGATAACGACCAGGGGTATGGCGTGGCGACGCCATGATAAAACAGTATCGGGATCACCAGCGGCAGCGTTTTATGCCCGTTATCCAGATGGCGCTGCATCGCGGCAATAGCATAACGCATGAGTCTGAAGGCCATAAACGCATCCGGGGAGCTTTGATGTTCGATGACCACATAGATATAGCCTTCTCCCGCGGCAGTTTTCAGCGCCCACAGAACATCGGAGTAGTATGCCCGCAGGTTCTCTTCAATAAAGCTACCGGACGCAAGCGTTAACGTATCCAGGTCGCACATTTTTCGTAGCGCTGGCGGCAGATGGATATCAAGGAAGTCCCGCGCGGTGTCAGCATGACGTAGAAACTGTTTGAATACCGCATCGTGCGGCGTGGACGTAGTACCCTTTTCCATGGCTATCCGCCTGCGTAAGAAATCCTGCCGCCACTCTACTGCGCCCTGTTTCTCACCACACGCCCTGCTGTTGGTCTTTACGAGCCGCGACGAAAGCTATTTTTCTTCGGCTGCAAGCAAAACATTTTTGTCCAACGCGACTCGCAGTTTTCCCACCGGCTGATGGCATGTTATAAACAGCTATTCCCTTCAGCTCAGGAGCCAGCCGTGAGCCATACGCGCGACATTCAGCAAACTTTCTGGCGTGACGAACAGCTTCCCTGGCTGGAGCTGCGCAGCACATGGCTTAGCCGCCAGGCCTATAAACGGCATCGTCATCCGCAGCTCTCCATTGGGGCGATTATCGAGGGGGAAACGCGCTGTATCTGCAGCGGGCAGGAGTATCTGCTGCGCCCTGGCGACCTGATTATTATCCCCGCGCAGGCACCCCACAGCTGTAATCCGCGCGACGGCCAGCCGCGCAGCTACCATATGCTCTATCTCGAGCTAAGCTGGTGCTGGCAACAGCTGACAGACGGTGTGCATCAGGCAAGGTTGATCACATCATCGCCCGTCATTCGCGATGCCGGGCTCTTTGCGCAGTATCTGCAGATCGTGGAGCAGATGAGGCAGCAGCAGACCATGCAGCTCCCTGCAAGCGTCGCTCGTCTGGTTCATACTCTACCGCTGCGCCCGCATGCGCCTCAGGCGCTAAGCGAGACCAGCGCCCGTCTTTTCACCCGCCTGGCAACCGATCTGCAGGCTCCGCCGACGCTGGATAGCCTCGCCGACGAGTTTGCTCTACGTAAAGAGACGCTGATCCGCACCTTCAAGCAGGAGACCGGCCTGACGCCCGCCAGTTTTATCAATATCGCGCGTATTGAATTCGCTAAAACGCGCCTGCGCGCAGGGGATAATATTGCCGATGTGGGCTACCAGGCCGGGTTTGCCGATCAGAGTCACTTTCATAAAACCTTTGTCAGCTATACCGCCGCCACGCCGCGCCAGTATGCGCAGTCCCGATCAATAACAGACAATAATTAGCGTTCACGCTGGCGTAGGGTGACCTCAGATTACTACTGAGGTTGCTATGGACATACTCGCTACGCTCTTTCCTTCCGCCTTCCCCGCGCTGGCGCTTTCTCATTTTGTCGCCCTGCTAAGCCCCGGGCCGGATTTTTTTCTGCTGGTGGGCTACGCCATCCGCTATCGCCTGCGCGGCAGCGTCGGCCTGTGTATCGGCATTGCCGCCGGAAACGGTCTGTATATTATTCTGGCGGTAATCGGCTGGGAGATCCTGCGCCACGCGCCGCTACTGTTTACGGTGATTGAGCTGCTGGGCGCGGCGTATTTACTGTGGATTGGCAGCCTGCTGCTAAGAAGCCGTCCGACCACGCTGGCGCTGGATGGCGCCTCGGCTTCGCGCCCGTCGCTGGTGAAACAGCTTTTTCTCGGGCTGGGTTCTTCGCTGCTCAATCCGAAAAACGCCCTGTTCTACCTCGCGCTGATGACCTCCCTGTTGGGACCGAACGTCACGCTGGTGCAGCAGGCCGTCAGCGGGGCATGGATGACCAGCGTGGTGTTGATATGGGATCTGTTGCTGGTTACGCTGATTGCGCTACCGTCGGTGCAGCGCCGCCTTTCCGCCGTCGTCTGGCGAGTCGAGCGCACGGCCGGCGCCATACTGATGGCTTTTGGCGGCTGGATTGTCTGGCAATTTATTTTTAATTAATATTGTCGACGCCCCAATAAGGACAAAGCCTCGTTATTCTCTGTACCAGAATAAGCGAGGCTCGATTCTATTTCTCTTTTAAGCAATATTTATTCCGGGCTATTTGCCGTTAACATATCCATCGGCACAAATACCCACTGCTGCGCTTCCGAACCATTAAATTCGTAAAGTATAATCGGATTCCCCTGGTGCGTGCCGCGGTTGACGCTGTCAATAACAAAGCTCGGGTTTTGTTTGCTTTTAATAAAGCGACGTGAGCTGACTAAATCCCACCGCTGTGTCGCTTTACTCCCCCGCGCCTGGAGTTCAATCGCTGCGCCTGAACCCATTTGATCCCCGTGGATACCCAGCAGCAGCTCCTCGCTGGCGGCCAGAGCGATCTCGCCGGTCCTGTCATCAACCGTCCACAGAATTTTATTTAGCGGTGAGGACATCGGTAATATAACGGCCCGAGCCCCGGTTTGCTGATCGCTAATACCTAATACCATGTCTTTTTTTGCTGCATATTTAAATATACCAATCATGCTCAACTCCTTTTATAAAAGATTAGTAGTAAGAGAAAGTGATTACCGTTCTCCTTGAAATAAACAATGCCTTATTTATCCTTAACCATAATGTGATAATGGTCACTTATTAATAATTAATTTAAGAAAAACCTTATATAACATATATATTGTGAATGCATTTAACTTTAAATATTTAAAAATAGAATTTAAGCTACGAAAATTAAATTAACCCTCATCATCGCTATCGTCGTGAAAAAAGAATCCGCATGCCCAGGAAGTCAAATAGCGAAGATTTTACGCATTAGCCGTCAGGCTATATGCTTAGACCTATGGAAAAACTCGCTGAACTGAAACGCGCCAAGCTGCTGGCGCTCTCGCTGCTGCTGATTGCAGTCGCCATTTTTATCACTACCCTCGTGCTGCCGCCGACGCCATGGGTCGGTGCGCTAAAGGCTATTTCCGAAGCGGCGATGGTGGGCGCGCTGGCGGACTGGTTCGCAGTGGTTGCGCTGTTTCGCCGCATTCCGCTGCCGTTCGTGTCTCGACATACGGCAATTATCCCGCGTAATAAAGACCGAATTGCCGACAATCTCGGCTATTTCGTGCAAGAAAAATTTCTCGATACGCCCTCCCTGGTCGCGCTGATCCGCCGCTACGAACCGGCGCTGATGCTCGGCAACTGGTTCAGCCAGCCGGAAAACGCGCGTCGGGTCGGCCAGCATCTGCTGCAGGTGATGAGCGGCTTTCTGGAGCTTACCGACGACGCGCGCATTCAGCGCCTGCTGCGTCGTGCGGTGCATAAAGCGATTGATAAGGTCGATTTAACCCAAACCAGCGCCATGATGCTGGAAGGATTGACGCGCGATAACCGCCATCAGAAGCTGCTGGATTCGCTAATTAGCCAGCTGATCGCCCTGCTCCAGCGCGACAGCTCGCGGGCGTTTATTGCCCGCGGTATCGTGCACTGGCTGGAGACCGAGCATCCGCTTAAAGCCAGGCTACTGCCTACCGAATGGCTGGGCGAGCACAGCGCTGAAATGGTTACCGATGCGGTTAACACGCTGCTCGACGAAGTCAGTCAGGATCGCGCTCATCAGATCCGTCAGGCCTTCGATCGCGCGGCGCTTAAGCTGATCGATAACCTGAAGTCCGATCCGCAGATGGCGGAAAAAGCGGACAGTATCAAAGCGTATCTGAAAAATGATGAGACGTTTAACCGCTATCTGGGCGAAGTGTGGGCCGACCTGCGCGGTTGGGTCAAAAACGACGTCAATAGCGAGGATTCACGCATTAAACAGCGCATTGCCGAAGCCGGGCAGTGGTTTGGCGAAACGCTGCTCCACGATGAGGCGCTGCGCGAATCGCTGAACGAACATCTCGAGCAGGCGGCGCACCGGGTGGCACCGGAGTTTGCCACCTTCCTGACGCGCCATATCAGCGATACGGTCAAAAGCTGGGATTCCCGCGATATGTCGCGGCAAATCGAACTGAATATCGGGAAGGATCTGCAGTTTATCCGTATTAACGGCACGCTGGTTGGCGGCACCATCGGTCTGCTGCTGTGGCTGTTTTCACAAATTCCGTCGCTGCTGCATTTACATATTTAATTCAACTTTCTGTTTTAAAAGTATTTCTTCCATAAATACATATTAACCACTAAAAAAACAGGGATTTTTAAGTTGACCCTAAATTTATTGCAGTGTGAAGTGCTGAAACAGCGGGCACCGGCTAAGCGCGTACCGCTGTTTTAACACGCAAGCTCAGGATAGATTCGCCCCTTTCCGATCGTCGTTGCGTAGAGACTCAACAAGGAGCCCACCGATGTTGCAATGGATGACCCGTTTTTTCGCCCGCCATTCCGCCACGCTGTTCTTCCCGGCGGCGCTGATCCTGTATGACTTTGCCGCCTATCTGACCACCGACCTTATTCAACCGGGGATTATCCACGTTGTGCGCGATTTTGACGCCGACGTGGCGCTGGCTCCCGCCTCGGTCAGTCTGTATATGGCCGGTGGCATGGCGCTACAGTGGCTGCTCGGGCCGCTCTCCGATCGTATCGGCCGCCGTCCGGTGCTGCTCACCGGCGCGCTGATCTTTACCCTGGCCTGCGTAGCGACCCTGTTCACCACCTCAATGGAGCAGTTCCTCGCGGCGCGCTTTGTTCAGGGCACCAGCATCTGCTTTATCGCCACGGTCGGCTACGTCACCGTGCAGGAGGCATTTGGCCAGACAAAAGCCATTAAGCTGATGGCGATTATTACCTCGATCGTGCTGATCGCGCCGATCATTGGTCCGCTTTCCGGCGCCGCGTTGATGCATTTCGTGCACTGGAAGGTGCTGTTCGGGATCATTGCGGCGATGGGGTTTATTGCCTGGCTGGGTCTGCTGCTGAACATGCCGGAAACCGTCCGGCGCGGCGACGTTCCCTTCAGCGCCAGCGGCGTACTGCGCGATTTTCGCGATGTCTTCCGCAACCGCATTTTCCTGTTCGGCGCCGCCACGCTCTCGCTCAGCTATATACCGCTGATGAGCTGGGTTGCGGTCTCGCCGGTTATCCTGATTGACGACGGCGGACTGACCACCGCCGAGTTTGCCTGGACCCAGGTACCGGTCTTCAGCGCAGTGATTATTGCCAACCTGTCGGTAGCGCGCTGGGTCAAAGACCCTACCCGCCCGCGCTTTATCTGGCGCGCGGTGCCCATCCAGATGACCGGGCTGGCGATCCTGATCCTCGGCAACCTGCTGTGGCCGCACGTCTGGCTGTGGTCAGTGATCGGCACCTGCTTTTACGCTTTCGGCATTGGCCTGATCTTCCCGACGCTGTTCCGCTTTACCCTGTTTTCCAACGATCTGCCAAAGGGCACCGTTTCCGCGTCGCTGAATATCGTGATCCTCAGCGTCAGCGCACTTTCTATCGAAGCGGCGCGCTGGCTGTGGTTTAACGGCGGCAGGCTGCCGTTCCATCTGCTGGGGGTAACGGCAGGGATCGCGGCCGCGTGCTGTCTGGCGGGGCTGTTAAGCCGGATACGCCAGCGTCCCGAAGCCATGCTGGCACAGCAGGAGTAGCGAAAGGCGCTACTCCACGGTCCAGGCTTCGCTAAAGCTCTCGTCGGCGAACAGCTCCGTCAGGCCGCTGATCTGTTTCAGACGCAGCACCTCATCAGCATCCATACCGAGCTCTTCGCCGATGCGCCGATCGTCCCAGCCCTGACGATGTAAATCGCGGACGATATCGGACATCGCCGCGATCTGGTGTTTACCCCTGGCGCGATTATGGCGAATAGTGGCGGCGATACGCTCTTTCTGCCCCTCGCGCTCGGCATTGATAAGCGTCACCGGGAGATAACCATGCAGACGCCGGCTCAGCTCCGGGCGGCTCTTCCCAATCAGGTGGCGATGAAAACCATCCACCACCAGGTGCCGTCGCTGCTGGCGAGCCACCACTACCGGTTGGGTAAAACCATCCAGTTCGATAGATCGTTCCAGAAGCTTTTTTTCCACCGTCGCCATCACGTTCGGATTGTAGTCATTCGCCTCAACCGTTTTGGCTTCAACCCACAGCACGCAGTCCACCGGCTCGCGGCAGAACGGGCTGTGCTGGTGGATCAGGCTCTTCAGCTCGTTAATCGCTTTGATTTTCAGGTCAACATCGTCAAACGACTCGAGATATTCAATCACTGTCTTAGCCACATCCGGTGACATCAGAGCGTCCTCCACTCTTTACGTTTGTTACTCATCAGTCGACAGTAGCGCTCATAGTGCTTAGGCTGCGTCGGGCTGAACGACAGCATCCGGCACCAGAAATCGTTTTTCAGCAGCGTCTTACAGATGCGGCGCCATGAAGGGATATCGCGATAGCCGAGATCTTTTTCCTGCTCATCGGGGATATCGTCGGGAAACCCGCGGGTCTGGTACCAGTGCAGATAAATAGCGATTTTATTACGGTAATGCTCGGCGGTTTTTTCCGGCATGCTGTCGAGCAGAAAGAGCGCGTACTCGCGCCAGCTAAAATGCGCCGGTTTGCGGATTTTGGTCTTCAGCGCAAAGTAGTCGCCGCTGGCGTTGGCATAAATCGCACCGCTGTGCGCGCCGCATACGCGTCGGCACATCCGCTCCCAGGTCTCCGGCTCAAGAATGTGATACAGCCACAGCCCGCGCCGCTGCTCGGGGCCGAAGGGTTCGCAGACGCGCATATTTTTTAGCGGCACCCCGGCGCGATACATCAGGTCATAAAGCGGGTTGTAGGGGAGTCGTGACTTATGATTAAAGATCCAGATGTCGCGGGTCCGCCAGTCATAAAGGGGATAGCAGGTATAGCTAAATCCCTCCGGCGAGGCGGTCGTCCACGGCTTATCTTCCTCAAAGCGCAGTTTGGTCTGCGAGGTAAGCGCCATGTAGCGATGCAGCGACTCGTCGGTGCGGATGCCGATAAGCGAAGCAAGACTTCTACCCGCGGCCAGCCAGTGGGAAAAGGCCGGAATAAACGCTTCAAAGGTCATTTCCGGCTGATAAAAAGGAAAAAAACCGGCATCGGTGATGGCATCCTCGGGCGGCTGCCTGACCCATTCAACCCCGGCCCGCCAGGCGACCCATTCCGGCTCATGCTGCGATACGCCGCTCACCGTCGTCATCGGCAGCGCCACCCAATAGAAGCGGCTCACCACATCCTGATAGCGCTCTTTCATATTTTGCACGTGCTGGATGGTTAATAAATACTGCGCCTCCCAGTCCACGAACAGCACCGCAAATTTTTTCCCTTTTTTACGCGCAACGGCTGCCGCCAGATGAAATAATACCGTCGAATCTTTACCGCCGGAAAAAGATAAACAGACCTGCTCGAAGGTATCAAATACCCAATCCAGGCGCATCAGAGCAGCGTCAAAAACATTCATATCCAGTTTTACGCGTTTCATCCTTCACCCCTGATAAATGAATCGCCGTCAGAATGTACTTATAGAAAAAATCCGTAAGCCAGATAACCTGAAAACAGGTCTATAGATTATTCATCCAGATACCGCATGCTGAAAAAAGGCGAGCGCAACTAAATGTTATTCACACCATGAAAAACATGTTATCTCATTTAAATTCATGAAGTTATGAGAATCGCTCTTATTGTCTTCATTTTAACGAGAATACTGTGATCTCAGTCACAATTAGCTCCTGAGCGATTTAATCAACCTCCTTCGTTGTGGCCAAAAACATCACGCCATACCACAACTGACTCCCCGCGATCGGATATAATCAGCAGCCCTGTTTAACCGTAACAATATTGATTAAGGAACGCTATGAGCGATATAGATCTCAGCCCGCCGCAACGCGATCTGCTACGCGAAAAGCTGTATAAATACTGCCAGGAGAATTTTGAACTGGAACTGGAGCAATTTGACGCGGAATTTTTTGTCGACTTTATCGCGAAAGAGCTGGGTCCAATGTTTTATAACGCCGGGATTGATGCGGCCATCGCCACCCACCTTGCATGGAGCGATCGAATTCAGGAAGAGATGGATCTGAAAAAAGTCTATTAGCGGAAGATCAATAAATACCCATACAAAATGTGGCTATAATGCGACCTCTTTCATCATCTCCCGTGTACGGGGAAGGAAAACCATGTCGCTTATCACCGATCTACCCGCCATTTTTGACCACTTCTCTTCAGCCCGCCAGCAGGGTTTCCTCACGGTCATGGAGCTTAAAGAGCAAAATATTCCGCTGGTTGGCACCTACTGCACCTTTATGCCGCAGGAGATCCCGTTGGCCGCGGGCGCGGTGGTGGTGTCGCTGTGTTCCACCTCCGACGAGACGATTGAAGAGGCCGAAAAGGATCTGCCGCGCAACCTCTGTCCGCTGATAAAAAGCAGCTACGGTTTTGGCAAGACCGACAAATGCCCCTACTTCTACTTTTCCGACCTCGTGGTGGGCGAAACCACCTGCGATGGCAAAAAGAAAATGTATGAATACATGGCTGAATTCAAAGCCGTACATGTGATGCAGCTGCCGAACAGCGCCAGCGATGATGCCTCGCGAGCGCTGTGGAAAGCGGAAATCCTGCGCCTGCAAAAGGCGGTGGAAGATCGCTTTGGTACGCCGATCACCGAAGCCGCCCTGCGCGACGCGATTATCCTCAAGAACCGCGAAAGGCGGGCGCTGGCGAACTTTTATCGCGTCGGCCAGCTCAATCCGCCCGCGCTCAGCGGTAGCGATATTTTAAAAGTGGTCTACGGTGCGACCTTTCGCTTCGATAAAGCGGCGCTAATCGATGAACTCAACGGCATGGCCGATCGGGTGCGTCTGCAGTGGCAAGAGGGGAAAGGGCTGGAGGCGCGGCCGCGTATTCTGATCACCGGCTGCCCGATCGGCGGGGCGGCGGAAAAAGTGGTGAAGGCCATTGAAGACAACGGCGGCTGGGTGGTCGGTTTTGAAAACTGCACCGGCGCGAAAGCCACCGAGCGCTGCGTGGAGGAGACTGGCGACGTTTACGACGCCCTGACCGATAAGTATCTCGCTATCGGCTGCTCCTGCATCTCGCCGAACGACCAGCGCCTGGATCTGCTCAGCCAGATGGTGGACGAGTATCAGGCAGACGGCGTGGTGGATGTTATTTTGCAGGCCTGCCATACCTATGCGGTGGAATCGCTGGCGATAAAACGCCACGTGCGCCAGCAGCACAACATCCCCTACATCGCCATTGAGACCGACTATTCGACGGCGGATATCGGTCAGCTCAGCACCCGCGTGGCGGCCTTCATTGAGATGCTTTAGGAGCGCGCGTGACAGTTACCGTAGGGATTGATTCCGGATCGACCGCCACCAAAGGCATCCTGCTCGACGACGGCGTGATTCAGCGCCGCTTTCTCTGCCCGACGCCGTTTCGCCCCGCCGACGCCATCGTTGAGGCGTGGGAAACGCTCCGCGCTGGGCTAAGCGAGCCCCCCTTTTTAACCTTAACCGGCTACGGACGCCAACTGGTGGATTTCGCCGATAAGCAGGTCACCGAGATCTCGTGCCACGGACTCGGCGCACGCCTGCTGGCCCCGCAGACTCGCACGGTCATCGATATCGGCGGCCAGGACAGTAAGGTTATCCAGCTGGACGAGGCGGGTAATCTGACTGATTTCCTGATGAATGATAAATGCGCGGCGGGCACCGGGCGCTTCCTGGAGGTGATTTCGCGTACGCTGGGGGCCAGCGTCGAGCAGCTCGACAGCATCACCGATGGTATTGAGCCCCATGCGATTACCAGCATGTGTACGGTATTTGCCGAATCGGAGGTCATTAGCCTGCGTTCGGCCGGGGTGCCGCCGGAGGCGATCCTCGCCGGGGTGATCAACGCCATGGCCCGACGCAGCGCCAATTTTATCGGCCGTCTGTCGGCGCAGGGCCCGCTGCTGTTTACCGGCGGCGTCAGCCACTGCGCGTCCTTCGCGCGGAGGCTGGAGGGGCACGTGGGTATGGAGGTACAGACGCATCCCGACGCACAGTTTGCCGGGGCGATCGGCGCGGCGCTGATCGGTTTACGTCAGAGGAGCCGCCGGTGACGGAATATCTGTTTTTATTTCACTCAACGGTGGGGGTGGTGCGAATGCGCAAAGCCCTGCAGGCGGCGGGCATGACCTTCCGGGTGAAGGATATTCCGCGCCAGCTGCGCGGCGGCTGCGGGCTTTGCATTTATCTGAGCTGTGAGCCGGGCGAAGAGCAGAGGTGGATTCTCCCCGGCCAGACGGAAGCTCTGTTTCGCGTGGCCGGGGATGATTATCAGCTGCTGGCTCAGTTTCCGCAGCAGGCGTAACCAGGGCGTGAATCATCGCCCGGCGGCGTACAGCGAGCGCAATCACCGTTTGTATGCCGGGTACCGCCCGGCGTGAAACGAGCGCAAGGTCGGGATTTATCCTCTCATCCCAGCAGCTGGCGAATGCAGGATTTAAACACCCGCACGCCATCCGCCAGCGCGGCGCGATCGAAGTGCATCTCCGGATGATGCAGCCCCGGCAGCAGGTCGCAGCCCAGCCCCCAGAACCCGCTCTTCACCTGTGGACGCAGGCGCAGGTAGTGGAAAAAGTCCTCGCTGCCCGGCGTACTCTTCGCTGCCGTTAAGCCGGCTTCGCCAAACGTTTCCCGAATCGCCTGGCTGACGATAGCCGTGGCCTGTTCATCGATAATCGCGGCAGGCATCTCCTTGACGATCTGGATATCGACGGTGGCGCCGTAAGCGGCCGCGCTGCTCTCTATCGCCCGTACCACCCGCTCTTTCAGCATCGCCATACCGTCATTTTCCGCGCTACGCAGATCCCAGCACACGTGCGCTTTCGCCGGCACCGAATTGGTTACCCCCGCATCGCACAGGAAGCGAGTCGCTTTTGCGCTCCAGGTCAGCGAAGGCGCCAGATGAATGCCGTTTACCGCTTGCACCGCGTGCGACGCGGCATCCAGCGCGTTAACGCCCAGATGAGGCCGGGCGGCATGTGCGGCTTTGCCGTGAAAGTCGGCCATCACCGTCGCCGAGGCGGAGTAGTACATCGCCGGCGCCGCCTTGCCCTTCGGACACTCCTCCAGCGGCCTGAGGTGGAAGCCGAACAGCATCTCCACGTCGTCCAGCACGCCCGCTTCCGTCAGCGCGATCGCCCCTGTACCCAGCTCTTCGGCAGGCTGAAAGAGTATTTTCAGCTTCCCGCGTTTTACCAGCCCCTCGGCGAGGATCTCTTCCGCGGCGGTCAACACCACCGAAGAGTGCCCGTCATGGCCACAGGTATGGCGAGCCTCCAGGCGGCCATCAATCATATGGCCCAGCGCATCCATATCCGCCCGCAGCGCCACGACCGGCCCCGGCTTACCGCTATCCAGCAGCGCAACAATGCCGGTGGTACCGCCGACGTTGCGTTGCACCTGAAACCCCGCGGCTTCTAATGCATCGCCGATGTATGCCGACGTTTTGTACTCCTCAAAGCCCAGTTCAGGAATTTGGTGCAGATAATTGAAATGCTCTAAAGTTCGCGACACGTTTGACTCCTTGCCTTCTATTATGCAATCACGCGCATGACCAGCATGGCGATGACGGCATTGATAATGCTCACCGCCATCAGCAGCGGCCAATATTTTTTCGGGACATCCGCCACGCCGAGCAGGCGCCCCATGTACTGAAGCTGCGACCCCATAAGGAAAATCGCCGGGATCAGAATCGTGATATCCGCCACGTTGAGGGTGCCTTTGCTCAACAGGCTCACCGCCACGCCGGTTCCCGCCGAGGCGGAAAGCCAGGAGGTCAGCAGCACGGTAATCGCTTCGCCCGGCAGGCCGAACAGGCCCATCAGCGGCGCGCAGACGTGGCCGATTATCTGCATCACGCCGAGCAAATTCAGCATCTCGGCGATCACGTAAGCCATTAATACATTCGGCATCAGATTGTTGATGGCGATATTAAATCCTTTACGCGCGCCGATAACGAAAATATCGAACGGGTTACTGGAGACTTTTGCCGAATTATTCATTTTCAAAATCGCCTTTATAAGCAGTATTCAGTACCAGACGGGTGATTGCCGCGCCGACGAATTTCAGCACAAACATTAATAGCAGCGGAATAATGATAGGAATGGTTAACGAAGCGAAAAGCGCTGAACCAATCGAGAAATAGTTATTTATCAGACCGGCGCCGGAATATTGCCAGGCCCCCATAATGACCAGATCCTTACGGTTTATTTTCTTGCTGTCATACAGCTCTTTGGTTAGCGCAGCACCAGCATCGGTACTCTGTAAATCGGTAATCAGCGCCAGTCCGGTATAACCCGGGATCCCGAGCAGCGGGCGCAGCAGCGGCGTCAGCAGTTTGTGCGCGGCGCGAATCGCGCCGTAATGGGTAAATATCTCCAGCAGCCCCAGCGCCAGCATCACCGTGGGCACCAGCGATAGCGCAAACAGAAAACCGGCCTTGGCGCTGATGCCGCCGCTGCCGATAAAGGTGTTGGTTTCCGGCGTTTTCATGGTGCCGAACGCACCGCCGAGAGTGGTAAAGTCAAATGCCCCCAGCCAGGCCATCCCCTCCACTTTAAACAGCAGCCCGGAGAAAACTAATAATACGATGACCAGTGAAATCCAGGCCCCGGGCCCGACTTTCCACTCATTTGTCGTTTCGTCGGAGGAACATTCCAACGTTTTATTTTCACTCATACCCTGTCCTCACATAATGAAATGTTAGTGCGATTGTTTGCAATTTGAAATTATGTCAATTTATTGTTATTCAAATTTATTATTTCGGCTGATAAGCTTTTCCATATTCCCTCAGTCAGTACCATCACGATTTCTTATTCTTCGACTTCCTGAGCCTTGCAAACTTAATTGCAAGTCGGAAATAAGCGATGAGATTTTTCCTCCCTGCCAGTTTTTGTCCGAATTACGATTATCTATAACTCGTCGGGATGATAAATACCTGTGAAAGGGTGTTATTGTTGACCTGAGGTCAACAAAGGAGTGAGAAACGATGTTGCATGAGAGGCCTATGAGCTATCTGTATGAAGTCGGGATTCAGGGAGGCATTCGCCGGGCCGCCGATATGCTGGGGATTAATCCGTCAGTCATCAGCCGCCAGATAGCGCAGCTGGAACGGGCGCTGGAGCTACCTCTGCTGGAGCGGCAGGGACGAAACGTGGTGCTCACCGAAGCAGGGCGTCTGCTGGCGGAGGACTACTACGAAAGCCGTCAGCGCCGGGAAAAGCTGGAAAGTCACCTGAAGGATTTACGCCATATGCGCGGTGGGACTATCTCGGTGAGGATTGGCGGCGGGCTGGTCACCACCTTTATTGAATCAGTGATGAGCACCTTTTCTCAGTCCTGGCCTAACGTGTTCGTGGATATTATTGTCGGCAGCATGCAGGAGATGCTCAACGATATCGCCAGCGGCGAAGCGGATATGGCAGTCGCCTTCGGCCCCATCGGCAACCCTGAGCTTAAACGCCACAGCTTTCAGTGGGGCCCCATCTGCGCGGTGGTCTCTCCTGAGCATCCCATCGCTGCCCTGCCCGCCGTCACTATCGATGAGCTCACGCACTATCGCCTGATCGCGCTCACCGACAGCTTTGGCCTGCAGCGCCATATGAACGCCATGTTTAAAACTGCAGGACGGCAGTTTCACCCGGCCTATCGCTGCAACCTCTTTTCGACCGCCATGAGCCTGAGCCAGGCGGGATTAGGCGTCTCTTTTATGACCGCATACGCCGCCCGGGAGGCGATCGCCCACGGTATTCTGCGGGCGGTTCCTATCGACCATCCTATTGCCAGCAGCGCCCAGTGCCATCTGCTACGCAACTCCGATCGCCGCTTTTCCCCGGCGGCGCATCATATGTGGCGGCTGTTGCATAACGCTTTTCGCGATGCGCAGCGGGCGCTGGCGGCCTGAGCTTATTCGGTCACCACGAACCGGGTTGGCGCAAAGCAGTTCAGCAGCCGATGCATAAGAAAGACCATGGTCAGCGTAACGATCAGCGCCACGGTCACCGAGGTAATGCGGTACAGATCGCTGAACACCAGGTCCTGGTCCGGATGCAGGTTCTGGCCGAACATGATGCCGATAGTGGTGATGCTGGCGAAGCCAACGCCTGCCCCCACCTTCTCCATCACGTGCAGCCGGGCGCTAAACGCCAGCCCCAGCCCAATCAACGGCATCATCAGCACCATATGGTTGCTGAAGTCGTAGATAATCAGCTGCACCACCAGGATATAAAGACAGGCCAGCACCACCCCCACCACGCGCCAGATCGAGCTGATCACCGCGCCGCGATAGTGCATCGGGAACAGAATTAAGATGCCCGCCATCAGCGCCGACAGCGAGTCGCTCAGATCGCAGACCTGAAAAATCACAAAGATCATCGTCGCCACGCTGCCGGAAAGCAGCGATTCGTGGCGGATACGCGCGGCATCTTTTTCAATGCGCGGCGGCGGCTTGCGCGGTTCAACGTCCGGGATGAAGTAGTTCAGCAGCGCGCTGAGCGCCACCGCCATCACGCAGGCCTCCATATTGGAGAACATCAGCGTGTGCCAGTTGCTGGTGGGATAGCTCATAAAGTTGAGCATCGTGCTTTGACACACCACGCCCATCGACCCCAGCAGAAACAGCGGCCCCTGGCTCATAAAGCGAAAGCGCATCACGTACAGGCCAAACACCACCAGCGTCATGATGACCGGCCACTGCGATAAATAGCCGACGATTAACACCATTTCGACGCAGTTCACCGCCGCACTGAACACAAACTGCCGCGCCACGTGGCGGTTAAACACCGGCACCAGCGACAGCAGCATCAGCGGATAAACCACGAAGAAGACGCCGTACTGCACGTCATAGAAAGTGGAAATACTCAGCGCGATAGTGCCGGCCACGGCGATACGCAGGGTCTGGCGAAAATCGTTCGCCGTATAGACGATGTTGCCGTGCGGGGTGAAGACCCGCGCCAGGGTATTAATAGACATAGTGCAGGAAGCTCACCAGATGGATCTGCGCGCCGGCGAAGGTACGGGCGAACGGGCCATCGCTGTTATAGAGCTGTACCGTGGCGCGGGCACCGGTGGGCAGCGGCTTATCCAGCGGCTCGTCCAGAGCGACGTGAATGCGCATGCGCTGCGCGTCGCGCACCCAGCGGGTGGATTGCTCCGGCTGCGATAGCTGGCCGTTAACTTCTTCTTGTCCAGCCAGAATACCGGCATCGCTGCTGGTGACGTGCGCCGGGAAGACTTTGCCCGGCAGCGCATCGAACACCACCGCGGCATCGGTATTCACGCCGGTGTGGCGCAGGCTCTTCTCGCGGAAATCGGCGACGATATCGGTCTGGTTGCTCACCAGCGCCAGCAGCGGCGTGGCCGCAGTGGCGTACAGACCTGGATTAAGCTGCAGGTTGCTCACCATCCCGTCAGTCTCCGCGCGGACCTTCGTCCAGCCGAGATTAAGCTGCGCTTCTTCCAGCGCATTGCGATACTTTTGCAGCGTCACGTTGCGCCCATCATCGCGCTCGCCGCGCTGGATCAGCAGATTGTGGATACTGGCATTCAGCGCGCTGACCGACTGTTCGCTGGTCTGCCAGGTGGTGCGCACTTTATCCAGATCCGACTGGGAAACGTTCTGCATGGTGCTCAGGCGCTGATAGCGATCGAACGTGACCTTATCGTTACGCGCGGTGTACTGGGCGGTACGCAGGTTGGCGCGGGCAGAGGCGATCTGCGCGTCCAGCTGCTGGTTACTGAGTTTCGCCTGTTCAAGCGCGATCTGCGCCGCTTCCACTTTATTGATAAACGGCGTTGGATCCAGTTCATAGAGCAGATCGCCCTTCTTCACCTGGCTGTTGTTATGCACATAGACATGGGAGACATAGCCGGAGACGCGCGACGAGACCGGCGTGACCACGCGCATCACGGTGGAATCCGGCGTGAGCGGGATCCAGATATCGGCAACGATAAACCAGGCGAATATGACCAGGAAGGCGGCAATACTCACCCTTACCCAGCGGGCAAATTTCTGTTCAGGGGTCATCATAGTGTTTTAGATCTTGTTATCTTCTTCGCGGATAGTCCGCAGATTGCAGGCGATTTGATTTAACGTGGCGCTAAAGGCGGCGAGCTGCGCTTCAGGGAGGGTTTCGGTGACGCGCTGTTGATAGGCCTCAATCACGCGGTTCAGCTTCTCCAGAATAGCGCGGCCTTCCGTCGTCAGCGTCAGCAGGCGTATGCGTTTGTCATAAGGCGATGTTGAACGCAGCAGATAGCCCTGCTTTTCCAGCTGCGTGAGGGTGCGCATCAGCGGCGGCAGTTCAATGCCCTGCACCTCCGCCAGCTCGCTGACCGAGACGTTATCCCCCAGTTGATGCAGCTGCATCAGCACCGTCCAGCTTGACTGGGTCAGGCCGGTGTCGGTAATGGCAGAATCAATAATCGCGCGCCACTGGCGCACCACCATCGCCATGCGCATGCCCATCGGGCGGCGGGCAAACAGGTCGTCTTCGGTCATTTTACTTTCCTCACTGAGCTGTGAAGAAAATAATACTTATCACGATAAGTATCAAGAAACGAAGAGTGGATAAGCATGAATTGATAAATTATATGAATGTATCATCCCCGGTCGCGCTCACGCTTACCGGGGCTACAGCTCTGCGCGGTCTGGTCGCCCGGACAGGCGCGTCAAGCACCGCCTCCGGGGAAATCCACCGTCCGCACTCACGCTCCCGGGGCTACAGCTCCGCGCGGTCTGGTAGCCCGGACAGGCGCGTCAAGCGCCGCCTCCGGGGAAATCCACCGTCCGAACTCACGCTCCCGGGGCTACAGCTCCGCGCGTTCTGGTAGCCCGGACAGGCGCGTCAAGCGCCGCCTCCGGGAAAATGCCGGGTAACAAATCGCACTTTTTAATTGATCTGATCCCGGCGCAGCCCGACATCTTTTAGCTGTTCGTCGCTCATACGCTGCAATGTTCTGCGCGTTTGCTCACGAAGCCACCACTTTTTGAACGCACGCGCCAGAAATACGAAGCCGATAAACGGCTGTCTTGCCCGATTTTCGTGAAATTCCATCCTCTACCTCCTCACCTTGCCAGAGGCTTTATCTTCACGGATCCGCGGCCAAACAATACAGATTCACAAAATACTTTTCTTTAACATACAGATTCGCTAAAACGTACAGCAGACCTCACTTTTACCGCCAATCTGTACTGGTTTATTGATCTGTATGGCGACGATCAAGGATACAGCATGACCCGCTATCAACATCTGGCCAGCCTGCTGGCAGAACGCATCGAACAGGGGCTGTATCGCCCCGGCGAAAAGCTGCCGTCGGTGCGCAGCCTGAGCCAGGAACACGGCGTCAGCATCAGCACCGTTCAGCAAGCCTACCAGACGCTGGAACAGCAGCAGCTGATCGTACCGCAGCCGCGTTCCGGCTATTTTGTGGCCCCGCGTAAAGCACAGCCGCCGGTGCCGCCGATGTCGCGGCCGGTCCAGCGCCCGGTAGAGATCACTCAGTGGGATCAGGTGCTGACCATGCTCGACGCCCGCCACGATAAATCGATTATCCCCTTCGGCGGCGGCTCGCCGGACGTCACCCAGCCGAGCCTGAAGCCTATCTGGCGCGAGCTGAGCCGGGCAATTCAGCACAACCTTAGCGAAGTGCTGAACTACGACGAGCTGGCCGGGCGTCGCGAGCTGCGCGAACAGATCGCCCGCCTGATGCTCGACGGCGGATCGGTGGTCACCGCCAACGATCTGGTACTTACCAGCGGCTGCCACAGCGCGCTGTCGCTGGCGCTGCTGTCGGTGTGTCAGCCCGGCGATATCGTCGCCGTCGAATCCCCTTGCTACTACGGCACCATGCAGATGCTGCGCGGATTAGGGCTAAAAACCATCGAGATCCCCACCGATCCGGAAACCGGGATCAGCATCGAGGCGTTAGAGCTGGCGCTGGAGCAGTGGCCGATCAAAGGGGTGATCCTGGTCCCCAACTGCAATAATCCGCTGGGATTTATCATGCCGGATGCCCGCAAGCGGGCGGCGCTATGCCTCGCCCAGCGCCACGATATCGTTATCTTTGAGGATGATATCTACGGCGAACTGGCGACCGAATACCCGCGCCCACGCACGATCCATTCCTGGGATATCGACGGCCGGGTGATGCTCTGCAGTTCGTTTACCAAAACCATCGCTCCCGGCCTGCGCATCGGCTGGATTGCCCCCGGCCGTTATTACGATCGTCTGCTGCAGATGAAGTATGCCGCCAGCGGCACCAACGTTCCCTCCACCCAACTGGCGGCTTGTAATTTTATTCGCGAAGGCCACTATCACCGCCACGTGCGAAGAATGCGGCAGATCTACCAGCGCAATATGGAGATCTACACCTGCTGGCTGCGGGAGTTTTTCCCCAGCGGGATCTGCGTTACCCGCCCGAAAGGCGGCTTTATGCTATGGGTCGAGCTGCCGGAGCAGGTGGATATGGTCTGCGTCGCGAAGCAGCTGTGCCGGCTGAAGATCCAGGTCGCGCCGGGATCGCTGTTCTCCGCATCCGGGAAATACCGCAACTGCTTAAGGATCAACTGCGCTCTGCCGCCGATAGAGAAGCATAAAGAGGTGATGGTGCAGCTGGGCATGGCGGTCAAGGTGGCGATGGAGTGGGCGCCGGAGTGAGGTTATAGGCTGGTCCCGGTGGCGCTGCGTATGACCGGGCTACAGGTTCACCGCCGCCTACGGGCCTGTAGCCCGCTCGGGTGCGCCAGCACCGCCTCCGGTTTTCCCTCTTTGAGAGCCCAAATCCCTTGGTATTATCATCAATGCTCCCCCGGCATATTGCGCTAAATGACCAGCACGTAAATTTTCGCAGAGTAATCTGCTATATAAACAATTAATATCAGTAAATAATGAAAAAATGACAACCAGTAATAAAACATTGAACAGCCAAACAACTTAATAACCAGCATATAAAAATATTAGAATAAAATATTTAACCGCATGATTCATCAGCAAATATATATCATTTATTTTTGAAAAACCTGACCTGATTGCCTTCCTGTAATAATCCCGATAAATTCACTCCTTCCCCCTGCGGGAAACTCTAAATATAAAAAACGCAACAATATAACCGGGATGAATGTCATGAAAATAACCAAAGACCAGGTGGTCTACGCCATGTCGCGCGATAACGCTCCTGTCGCTACCGTCAGCAGCGGAAGCGAAGTGCTGTTTGAAACCTGCGACTGCTTCTCCGACCAAATCACCTCCGCCGATGCCGTGTTCAACGAGCTGGACTGGCAGCGTATCAACCCGGCGACCGGGCCGGTCTACGTCGAGGGCGCCGAGCCGGGTGATGCGCTCAAGGTCACCATCAAGCGCATTACCCTGACGAGCAATCAGGCGGTGATGGTCACCGCACCGCAGCTCGGAGTGATTGGCGATGAGCTTGATGCCCCGAAGGTCACCATTGTCCCGATTGAAAACGACCATGCCGTGCTGCCCGGCAACGTGCGCGTCCCGCTCAACCCGATGGTCGGCGTGATCGGCGTCGCGCCTGCCGGGGAAGCCATCTCCTGCGGCACACCGGATAGCCACGGCGGCAATATGGACTGCAAAATGATTACCGCCGACAGCACCCTATGGCTGCCGGTCAACGTTCCCGGCGCGCTGTTCGGGCTGGGGGATTTACACGCCGCGATGGGCGATGGCGAAGTTTCGGTTTGCGGTCTGGAAATCCCCGGCGAAGTGCTGGTCGAACTGACGGTGGTTAAAAACCGTCGCCTGCCGCTGCCGATGCTCGAAAACAGCGAGACCCTGTTTACCCTCGCTTCGGCACAGACGCTTGATGATGCCGCCGCCCTGGCCACCCGCAATATGGCGCATTTTATCGCCGACAATACCTCCCTGACGCTGGCTGAAGCGATCAGTATTCTGAGCATCGCCGGCGACCTGCAAATCTGTCAGGTGGTCGATCCGCTGAAAACCTGCCGCTATGCGTTACCCAAATCGGTGGCGAAGCAGCTCTCCCTGAGCGTCGAAGGGGAGCAGGCATGAGCGTTGAACAATTTGGCTATAAGCAGGAGCTGCATCGGGCGCTGACGTTCCGCGATCTGCTGGTCTACGGCATGATATTTATGGTGCCCATCGCGCCGTTTGGCGTCTTTGGCTACGTCTGGGACGGCGCGCAGGGCATGGTGGCGCTGGCCTATCTCATCGGTATGGTGGCGATGTTCTTTACCGCCATGAGCTACTGGTCGATGTCGCGCGCGTTCCCTGTCTCCGGATCGGTATACGCGTATGCCCAGCGCGGTATTCATCCGATTGTCGGCTTTTTTGCCGGCTGGCTAATCCTACTGGACTATATTCTGGTGCCCTCGCTGCTCTACATCGTCAGCGCGGCGGCGCTGGCGCCTATGCTGCCTGGCGTGCCGGGCTGGCTGTGGATTGTCGGCTTTATTGCGATTAACAGCCTGATTAACCTGCGCGGCATTACCTTTACCGCGCGCGCCAATAACACGATTCTGATCGCGGAGATCGTGGTGCTATCGGTGTTCGTCGTTCTCGGGCTGATTGCGCTCTACTCCGGCGCCGGGGCGGGCCATCTGACCCTCGACCCGCTCTACAACGCCGATAAGTTCAGCCTGCCGCTGGTGATGGGCGCGGTCTCCATCGCCGTGCTCTCGTTCCTCGGCTTCGACGGGATCTCCACGCTGTCGGAGGAGACGAAAGGCGGCGTGGATACCGTGGGTAAGGCATCGCTGGGCGCGTTGATGCTGGTCGGTTCGCTGTTTATCCTGCAGACGTGGATCGCCGCCGATCTGGCGCAGGGGATGACGTTCAGCAGCCTTGATACCGCCTTCTACGATACCGCGAATCTGGCGGGCGGCGGCTGGCTGAAGTATGTCACCATGTGGTCGACGGTGATCTCCTGGGGGATTGCCAACGCCCTGGTGGCGCAGGCCGCCGTGTCGCGCATTCTGTTTGCGATGGCGCGCGACAAGCAGCTACCGCAGCTGCTGGCGAAAGTGCACCCGCGGCTGAAAACGCCTTACGTCAGCACCCTGTTTGTGGCGCTGATTTCGCTGGCTTCCGGCCTCTGGTTCTACGGCGATATCGATAACCTCAGCCGTCTGGTGAACTTCGGCGCGCTGATGGGCTTCCTGGTGTTGCATATTGCGGTCATCAACCACTATCTGATCCGCAATAAGTCACGCAATCTGTTGATGCACCTGCTGTTCCCGGTGATTGGCCTGTGCATTATCGGCTTTGTGATTTATGAGATGGACGTGCAGGCCAAGGTGCTTGGGCTGAGCTGGCTGGCGGTTGGCGTGGTCTATTACCTGCTGATGCGCCTGGTGCTCAAGCGCAATGTGGAACTGAAGCTGGAAGGCTAGCGCGATTTATCTCCCCGGCTCGCGCTGCGCTTAGCCGGGCTACGGGTTCCCGGCCGCCTGTTCGTCCTCGCCAAAAAACACCATACCTTTATAGGGCTTCGCCCGGCACGCCGCCAGGCGCTGGGCGAGGTTGCCAACATGCAGCTCCAGCTTGTGGCCGTCCGGGTCGAGAAAATAGTGCGACGCGCCTTCGCTTTTATTGGTTTTCCAAACCGGAACGCCAGCCGCATTCAGCCGTCCGGCAAAAAGCGCGAAATCCGCCTCCGCAATGCTGAAAGCATAGTGGGTGTAGTCGCTCTCCTCCGGCGGGGTAACGCGCCGCTGCGGGTCCAGCGACAGGCACAGCCAGAGGTCGCCGCAGGAAAAATACGCGCCTTTATCCCAGCGCGCGCGCAGCGTCATCCCGGGCAGCTGCTGATAAAACGCCACGCTCGGCGCCAGCTGGCTGACCGCCAGAGTCAGATGGTTTAATCCGCTTAACATGGCTTCTCCTCTAATGACGTTACGATTTGCTGGCGCAGCCACCGATGCGCCGGGTCGCGATGCCAGCGCTCGTGCCACAGCATCAACATATCAAATCCGGCGACCGCCAGCGGCGGTTCGACCACCGTCAGACCCGCAGCTCCGCTCACCAGCCGCTCCGGCAGCACCGCCACCAGCTCGCTATTGCGCAGCGTCTCCAGCATAAACAGGAAATGTGGCACGGAAAGGACAACTCGCCGCGCCAGACCGAGATTCGCCAGCGCGCTATCGGTCGCGGCGCTGAATCCTCCGCCGTCCGGCGAGACAATCACCTGTTCCAGCTGGCAGAACTGCGCCAGAGTTAACGCCGACTGCAGCGCCGGGTGCCCGGCCCGCCCGGCAAGCACGTAGCGTTCGTGGAACAACAAACGCTGATGCAGCGCGGGCGGTGCACCATCGCGCGTGTGAAAAAACAGATCCACTTCGTCGCGATCCGCCTGCTGAACCAGCCGCGAAGGCTGCAGCTCAAACAGCGCCAGACGGCTGGCCGGAGAGGCGATGCGCAGCGCGTTGAGCGCCGGCAGCAAAATCGCCGACGCCATATAGTCGGTCGCCGCCACCCGCCAGGTCTGCGCCGCCGTGGCCGGGTCAAAAGGCTGAACCGGCGCCACCGCCAGCTCCAGCGCCAGCAGCGCATCGCGCAGCGGCCCGCGCAGCTCATCGGCGCGGGCGGTGGGCTGCATTCCGCGCGGCCCCGGCAGCAGCAGCGGGTCGGCGAAAATTTCCCGCAGTCTCGCCAGTTGGACGCTAACCGACGGCTGCGACAGGTTGAGGCGCTGCGCCGCCCGGGTGACGTTATTTTCGCTAAGCAGGACGTGAAGCGTGCGTAGCAGATTGAGATCCAGACGCTGGAGATTAACCATGACTATACCTGTCATTAAAGTAATTCATTTCTACTATAGCGCCGCCAACTCTACTCTGCAGCTCTCCCTTATGCTGAGATGATTTCAATGAAAATATTACTGGTTTACGCCCATCCTGAACCGCGTTCACTTAACGGCGCGCTGAAAGATTTTACCGTGCAGCATCTGCAAAACGCCGGCCACGACGTGCAGGTGTCCGATCTCTACGCCATGCGCTGGAAGGCGGGATTTGATGCCGACGACAGCAGCGCCCCGCCGGTGGGTGCAAGCTGGCGGGCTACGCGAGATTCGCAATATGCTTTCGCTCACGGCACGCAGAGCGCGGATATCGTGGGCGAACAGGAGAAGCTGCTGTGGGCCGATACGGTGATTTTCCAGTTCCCGCTGTGGTGGTTTTCACTGCCCGCCATCATGAAAGGCTGGATTGATCGGGTTTACGCTTACGGGTTTGCCTACGGCGTCGGCGAGCACAGCGATACGCACTGGGGCGATCGCTACGGCGAAGGCACGTTCGCGGGTAAACGGGCGATGCTGGTCGTTACCGCCGGCGGATGGGCGGAGCACTATGCTCCGCGTGGAATTAACGGGTCTATCGACGACATTCTGTTCCCCATTCAGCACGGGATGCTGTTCTATCCCGGATTTGAGGTGCTGCCGCCGGTGGTGTTCTACCGCACCGACAAACTCGATGAACAGCGCTTCGCCATCCTGCGCGAGGAGCTGGCCCGGCGGCTGGATACCCTCTCCGAAACGCCGCCCATTCCCTTCCGCCGTCAGAATCACGGCGACTATCTGATCCCCTCTCTGAACCTGCGTCCGGAGCTGGCGCCTGGAGAAAATGGCCTCGCTATCCACGTGAAGCCTATGTGAATCTCGGTGGGTGATATTCGCGGCGCGGCGAATATCACCACAATTCATAAGGTGAACTGTGAGCCTCCACGCAATAACGGCATCGCACCCCGCTACGCCCCTTCGCATATTGATAGCGATCAAGAATAATCATACCGTCTGGTCGGTATGATTCGGGCCATGAATATAGAAGCCCAACATCGTAAAAAAGATCCTGTCCGCCTGCATAAGCAGCTGCTGGAATCCGCAGCCACTATCGCCGGTCGGGACGGTATCGCCTCGCTGTCGCTGAACGCCGTCGCGCGCGAAGCGGGCGTCAGCAAAGGCGGCTTACTGCACCATTTCCCCAACAAGCAGGCGCTGATTTTCGCTCTCTTTGCCCGTCTGCTGGCGATTATGGAAGAAGCGATTTCAGAGCTTATGGCCGCGGATAACGTCTCTTATGGCCGATTTACCCGCGCCTATCTGCGCTATCTGTCGGCGCCGGAACTCACGGACACCCAGGAGAGCCGCCAGCTGATGGTGCTGTCGCTGGCCATGCCGGATGAACCGGTGCTGCGAAAATGCTGGCGCGACTGGATGCTGGACCATCTGGCGAAAGGGGATGAACTGGACAATAGCCATACCGGCACGCTGGTGCGCTATGCGGCGGACGGCATCTGGCTATCGGAATTAACCGAGGGGCGCACCATGAGCCCCGGGCACCGGCAGTCGCTGGTCAGCGATTTGACGAAGATGACGCTTCCTGCGTGAAGCATGTTGAGGCCACGATGCGCTATAACATCCATGGCCGTCTTATTTATGATGCAATGGACGGCACGCTAACGTTACCGGGAAGCGATGAGGCGGACAGCCAGCTGTCCATCACCGCCAACGCGCTGCTGTGGTTCTTCCTGCGCCACACCGAGGTGGTCAGCCGCGACGAAGTGCTTAAAAAAGTCTGGGATGACAATGGGTTAACCTCATCCAACAGCAATCTCAATCAATATCTGAGCATGCTGCGCAAAACCTTTCGCCACTACGATATCGACAACATTATCGTCACCGTATCGCGCGGATTGCTGCAGCTCAATCCGGACCTCGCTATCGAGATGCTCGACGCCAGCCCGGAGCCGGAACCGGCGCCTGCGGCAGAAGCTGAGCCAGATCTGGCCACCGCCCCGGCAGAACAGAAGACCGTTTCCAGTCGCCACGCGCGCGGCACCTGCTGGTATCTGGCCGGCGGCTGCCTGCTCACCATCGCCCTGCTGCTGGTGGTCTGCAGTTTTCTCGGCGGCAGCACAGCGCACCCCATTACCCTGACGCAAATACGCCACAGCCAGTGCGAACTGCTGGCCAGCGATGAGATGCTGCGATCCGTTGCCGAAAGCGCCTACGGCAAGAATTTTGATGCTGTACGCCAGCGCCTGAAGCTGGAGTGCAAGCCCGGCGAACGCTTCGTCTTCTTCTATGGCGACCGGCTGGAAACCAACGGTCTGGGCCGGGTGTTCCTCGCCCACTGCGCGATGCATGAAGATAACCCGTTCAGCTACTGCGATAACTATTTTTATTATTCATGGAAGCCGCAATGAGAATCGCCCCGCGCCCCTTTTTCGCCCTCTCCAGCCTGGTGTTTATTGCCGCCGCCGGGTTCTGCGCCTGGAAGCTGCTGCCGGTCGAAAACGGCGGGGTAATGAGCTGTTCGACAAAAGCGATTATGCGCTTTGAGAACATGGAGAAGGAGAACGTTAACGGCAATATCCATTTCAACTTTGCCGCCAACGGCAAAGGGTCGATGGTCGTTGAAGGCTACACCGATTCCGCCGCCGGCTGGCTTTACCTCCAGCGCTACGTCAAATTCAGCTACACCAGCAAGCGCATCTCCACCACCGAGCGCCACTATCGCATCAGCAAGTGGGAATCCAGCGCCTCGTCCATCGATGAGTCGCCGGACGTGATCTTCGACTACTTTATGCGCGAGATGTCCGACAGCCACGATGGCCTGTTCCTGAACGCACAGAAGCTCAATGAGAAAGCCATTCTTCTCAGCTCTATCAACTCACCGCTCTACGTCTGCACGCTGAAGTCCGGCAGCAAGCTTGACTAAGCTCACACCCGCTTTTCCTTCCTCGCTTTCCCGTTAGTAAAACCGCACGTTTTGCATTTAGCCTGCCGAAGAAAACACGATCCTCCCCACACTTAGCATGGGAATAAATTACCCCCGATCTGCAATAAATTAGCAACTTATTAACATCAATCCGCCTCAGGCTAAATGGTGAAAAAAGCGCCACAATCGTCACTCAATCCTCCCCGCCATCGCAGCACAAATGCATAAATAAGCGCCTTAACCAATCTAAATCACAGAGTAAAAGACTAAAAATACCACGTCAGCAGATTTAAATTTCACTTCATTCGCCATTCCCTATAGTGAACCCCGAACGCCGCATCCGCGTCCTGACGCCGTTACGCGGTCGGTTTTCCGAATCACAAAACCTGTTCTGGAGGAGAAACCATGGGTGATGCATTAGGGCTTATCGAAACCAAAGGTCTGGTGGCCTGCATTGAAGCCGCGGATGCGATGTGTAAAGCCGCCAACGTCGAGCTGATTAGCTATGAAAACATCGGCTCGGGGCTGGTGACCGTCATGGTGAAGGGCGACGTCGGCGCAGTGAAAGCGGCTGTGGATTCCGGCGTGGAATCCGCGCAGCGCATCGGTGAAGTGGTGACCTCGCTGGTTATCGCTCGTCCGCATAACGACATCAACAAAATCGTCATTAAACACAAGGCCTGATGGCCAGGAGAACGCAAATGGGTGATGCATTAGGTCTGATCGAAACCAAAGGTCTGGTGGCCTGTATCGAAGCGGCGGATGCCATGTGTAAAGCCGCCAACGTTGAACTGATTGGCTATGAAAACGTCGGCTCCGGCCTCGTCACCGCGATGGTGAAGGGCGACGTCGGCGCGGTGAAAGCGGCGGTGGATTCCGGCGTCGAATCCGCGCAGCGCATCGGCGAAGTGGTGACTTCTCTGGTTATCGCCCGCCCGCATAACGACATCAACAAAATCGTCTCGCATTACAAAATCATAGATTAACCGGAGAAAAACCTGATGAAAGAAGCGCTAGGGCTTATCGAAACCAAAGGTCTGGTGGCCTGTATTGAAGCGGCGGATGCGATGTGCAAAGCCGCTAACGTTGAGCTGATTGGCTATGAAAACGTCGGCTCCGGCCTGGTCACCGCGATGGTGAAGGGCGACGTCGGCGCGGTGAATGCCGCGGTAGATTCCGGCGTGGAAGCGGCAAAACGCATCGGCGAAGTCGTCACCTCTCGCGTCATCGCGCGTCCGCATAACGACATCGAAAAAATCGCGGCGCAGCACAAAGCATGACCTGACAGGGCGCGCCCCGTCTCCACTCTTTTAGTCTGATGAAGGATAGACTCATGATTGAACTGGATAACGATTTGCAGTCCCGGCAGAACGCCCGGGAACTGGTGCGCAATGCCAAAAAGGCGCAGGCGATTCTGGCCACCTTTTCGCAGCAGCAAATCGACGCCATCGTGAAAAACGTGGCCCAGGAAGCAGCGCATCATGCCGAAGCGCTGGCGAAAATGGCCGCGGAAGAAACCGGTTTTGGCAACTGGCAGGACAAAGTGCTGAAGAACCGCTTCGCCTCGCTGCGCGTCTACGACGCCATCAAAGATATGAAGACCGTCGGCATCATTCATGACGATCCGCTACAAAAAGTGATGGACGTGGGCGTGCCGCTGGGGGTGATTTGTGCGCTGGTACCGTCGACCAACCCGACCTCCACGGTCATCTACAAAACGCTGATTGCCCTGAAGGCCGGCAACGCGATTATCTTCTCCCCGCATCCCGGCGCCCGCCAGTGCAGCTGGAAAGCGATTGAAATCGTGAAGCGCGCGGCGGAAGCGGCAGGGGCGCCTGCCGGTAGCGTCGACGCCATTAGCCAACTGACCCTCGAAGCCACCTCAGAGCTGATGCACAGCAAAGACGTGTCGCTGATCCTGGCGACCGGCGGCGAAGGCATGGTGCGCGCCGCCTACGCGTCCGGCACGCCGACCATTAGCGGCGGTCCGGGTAACGGCCCGGCGTTTATCGAGCGCAGCGCCGATATCCCCCACGCAGTGAAAGATATCATCACCAGTAAAACCTTCGATAACGGCGTGATCTGCGCCTCCGAGCAGTCGATTATCGTCGAACGCTGCATTTACGACGAAGTGCATCGCGAACTGGAAGCGCAGGGCGCGTACTTCATGAACGAAAACGAAGCGGCGAAAATGGCGGCCCTGCTGCTGCGTCCCAACGGCACCATCAACCCTAAAGTGGTGGGTAAAACCGCGCTCTATCTGAGCCAGATGGCCGGTTTCTGCGTCCCGGCCAGCACCCGAGTGCTGATTGCCGAGCAGACCACGGTATCGCATACCAACCCCTACTCGCGGGAAAAACTGTGCCCGGTACTCGGCTTGTACGTCGAAGAGGACTGGAAAGCCGCCTGTCACCGCGTCGTGGAACTGTTGACCAACGAAGGCCTCGGCCACACGCTGGTGATCCACACCCGCAATCAGGACGTCATCCGCCAGTTCTGCCTGGAAAAACCGGTTAACCGCATTCTGATCAACACCCCGGCGGCGCTGGGTGGCATCGGCGCGACCACCAATATCACTCCGGCCCTGACCCTCGGCTGCGGCGCAGTCGGCGGCGGCTCCAGCTCAGATAACGTCGGACCGATGAACCTGCTCAACATCCGCAAAGTGGGCTACGGCGTTCGCTCCATCGATGAACTGCGCGCGCCGGGTAGCCGCCCGGAACCGCAGCCGACCATCGTCAGCCCGGCGTCCGGCCCGAACCGCAGCATCTTCGACGATGAACGTTTTAACGCCCCAGCGACCGCCGCCACCGCAGCCCATCCGGCCAGCGCCGACGATCGCTTTGCGGCTGCCGCCGCCATCGGCGCGGAAAGCGAGATTAATGAGCAAAACGTGGAACGCGTCATCCGCCAGGTGCTGGAACGCCTTGGTAAGTAACACATTGATATAAGGCGATAAAAACAATGATTCTCGCAAAGGTAGTCGGACATGTCGTCGCCACGCAGAAGTGCGATGAGCTAAGGGGCAGCAACCTGCTGCTGATCGTCAAATTAGATGATGACCAGCAGCCGATGAAAGACCAGACCTGGGTTGCCGTTGATAGCGTCGGCGCCGGTATGCACGACATCGTGCTGGCCGAAGAGTACCTGGCGCTCAACAAAGAGCACTACAAGGCCATGTCGGTGGTCGCCATTGTCGAGAACGTGTTTCGGGACGCTTAAGGAGTCAATAACCCAATGAGTGAATTTTTGCTGAAACCCCGGATTCGCTTTGGTCAGGATGCGCTTGCCATCCTGAACGAGCTGCCCGCCCGCAACGTGCTGCTGGTCACCGACCAGGCGATGGTTAAGTTTGGCCTCGCCGATCGCGTCACGCAGATCCTCCATGCGCGCGGCATCGCTTTCCAGGTCTGGGACGACGTGGTGGCCGACCCGGATATCGCCACCGTGGTGCGCGGTATGAAGCGGATGGATACCAGCGATCCGGATCTGGTTATCGCGCTAGGCGGCGGTTCGGTGATTGATGCAGCCAAAGCGGTTATTTTCGCCCTGGCGCAAACCCGTCCGGACGCTCACCGCGAGCCGCCCTGCTTTGTGGCGATCCCCACCACCAGCGGCACCGGCTCTGAAGTCACCGCCTTTTCAGTGGTAAAAGCACACGCCGAGAAGCTGGTACTGGTGGACCCGTCGCTGCTGCCGGATATCGCCATTCTTGACCCGGCGCTGGTGGCCTCGGTGCCGCCGGCGATCACCGCCGATACCGGGATGGACGTGCTGTGTCACGCGCTGGAAGCCTATGTCTCCCGCGCCGCCAGCGACTTTTCCGATGCGCTGGCGGAGAAAGTGGTTCAGCAGGTATTTCGCTTTCTGCCGACCTGCTGGCGCAACGGTGGCGATCTGCTGGCGCGGGAAAAGATGCACAACGCTTCCTGCATGGCGGGCATGGCCTTCACCAACGCCTCGCTGGGCATTACCCACAGCCTTGCCCACGCGCTCGGCGGCGTGTTTCGTGTCCCCCACGGTCGCGCCAACGCCCTGCTGATGGCGGACGTGGTGGCCTGGAACGCCGATTATCACGGGCTGTGCGATACCGATGCCGCCCGCAAATATGCCCGATTAGCCCATCTGCTGGATCTGCCTGCGGCCACTACCCGCCAGGGCGTCGCCAGTCTGCTGGTCGCCATTCAGGCGCTTAAAGACGAAATGAGCATGCCGGCCGGCATCCGCGATACCGGCGTCCTTGCAGACGAGTTTGAACAACGGCTGGCGGAGATGGTCGGCCAGGCGTTACGCGACAGCTGTACCCCGACGAACCCACGCGCGCCGGATGCTCACGCACTGACCGAACTCTATCGCCGGGCATGGACCGGCAACGCCGTTCAGGGCCACTGATAACAAGATTTGGAGAACCTTACCCATGGCACACTACAGCTTAACGCCGCGCGTCAAAGTGTTGGCAGAACGTTTACTCTCACAAAAAAGCACCCTGTGCACCGAACATGCCACCACGCTCAACGCCCTTGATGGCGATATCGCCGGGGTTCCCGCCGCCGTCAAACCGGCGCGCCGTTTCTATGAACTGATGCGCCAGCTGCCGCTGTGCATCAGCGCCGACGAGCTGATCGTCGGCAACCAGACCCGCAAACCGCACGGGGCGATTTTCCACGACGAGAGCGCCGCCCGTCGCCCGTCCGCGTTCCAGTTTCTCAATCTGAATAGCGATCTCGACTCCCCGGATTACAAGCTGGTGGTCGAAAAAGGCGTACTGGCGATAAAACATCAGCTGGAAGAGAAAACCCGCGCGCTGGGCAGCGCCGTCAGCCGCAGCGGCATGGACGAAGTCAACGGCTGCCGTGCGGCCATCTACGCCTGCGATGCCCTGCTGGCGCTGGCGCAAAACCTGGCCAACAGCGCGGAACAGCTGGCCGCCGCGGAAACCAACGCTTACCGCCGGGCGGAACTGCTGGACAGCGCCGCCATTCTGCACCATGTTCCGGCGCATCCGGCGCGCAGCTTCAAAGAGGCGTGCCAGGCCTTTTATCTGTTCCAGCTGGCGCTCCAGCTGGATAACGGCAGCTACGCCGTCAACCCGGAAGGCGCCGACAAAGCCCTGCTGCCTTACTACCAGCACGATATCAACAACGGCGCGCTCTCCCCGCAGCAGGCGTATGAAATCGTCGAATCGCTGTGGTTCAAGCTGGCGGAACTGTGCGAAGTGCGCGCCGCCTGCGCGATCGACGGTTATCCGATGTTTGACGCCATGCTGCACGGCGCAAGCCTTGAGAATGCGCGCATCAACGAACTCTCCGACATGTTCCTCAGCGCGCAGCAAAACCTGAGCGCCCTGAATCTGCCGGTGCGTCTGTTCAAGGGAGTACAACACGTTTCCGCCGCCCCGTTTGCCGCCGCCGGCGATACGCCGGCAGCAGAAGGGCTGACTCCGCGCATGCAGCGCCTGCGCAACCACTACCTGACCGTGCGCCCGAGCGTCTCTATCTATCGCGCGCTGGCCTTTACCGAAGTGGTCAAAGCCAACCCCGGCATGCCGACAATTCTGCTGCGCGCCAAAGCCTTCCGCCACGCCTGCGAAACCGCGCCGATTCTGATTCAGGATGATGAGCTGATCGTCGGTCATCCGTGCGGCAAACCGCGCGCGGGCGCCTTCTCGCCGGATATCGCCTGGCGCTGGGTGCGCGACGAACTCGACACCATGAGCACCCGTCCGCAGGATCCGTTTGAGATCAGCGAAGCAGATAAAAAAACCATCCGCGAAGAGATCGTACCGTTCTGGGAAGGCCGCTCGCTGGACGAAATCTGCGAAGCCCAGTACCGCGAAGCGGGCGTATGGGCATTCAGCGGCGAAACCTTCGTCAGCGACCTCTCCTACCACCAGATCAACGGCGGCGGCGACACCTGCCCGGGCTACGATGTGCTGCTGTTTACCAAAGGGATGAACGGCATTAAAGCCGACGCCGAGGCGCATCTTGCCAGCCTGAGCATGGAAAACCCGGAAGATATCGACCGTATTTACTACTACAAGGCGGCCATTGAAACCTGCGAAGGGGTGATTAACTACGCACACCGCATCGCCGCCCGCGCCCGCGAACTGGCCGCCGTTGAACAGAACGCCCAGCGCCGCGCCGAGCTGCTGACCATCGCTGAGGTGAACCAGAACGTGCCGGCGAACCCGCCGAAAACGCTGCAGGAGGCGCTGCAGAGCATCTGGACCGTGGAATCGCTGTTTGAAATTGAAGAGAACCAGACCGGGCTGTCCCTGGGTCGCGTAGACCAGTACTGCTACCCGATGTTTGAAGCCGATATCCGCGAAGGCCGCCTGACTCACGACACCGCTCTGGAGCTGCTGCAGGCGTTTATCATCAAATGCGCCGAGCTGATGTGGATGTCCAGCGAGCTGGGGGCGAAATATTTCGCCGGCTATCAGCCGTTTATCAACCTAACCGTCGGCGGTCAGAAGCGCTCCGGCGGCGATGCCTGTAACGACCTGACTTATCTGATCATGGACGCCGTGCGCTTCGTGAAGGTTTACCAGCCGTCGCTGGCCTGCCGTATTCACAACCAGTCGCCGCAGAAGTATATGGAAAAAATCGTCGACGTCGTCAAAGCGGGGATGGGCTTCCCGGCCTGCCACTTCGACGACTCCCATATCAAGATGATGCTGCGAAAAGGCTTCGATTTCGAAGACGCCCGCGATTACTGCCTGATGGGCTGCGTCGAACCGCAGAAATCCGGGCGCATCTACCAGTGGACCTCCACCGGCTACACCCAGTGGCCCATCGCCATTGAGTTCGTTTTAAACCGCGGTCGGATGGTGCTGTTTGACAGCTATCAGGGGCTGGATACCGGCGACCTGCGCGACCTGCACACCTTCGAAGCGTTCGACGCGGCGGTGAAAAAACAGATTGCCCATATCGTACGCCTGTCGGCGATCGGTACGGTCATCAGCCAGCGCGTGCACCGCGACGTGGCGCCGAAGCCGCTGATGTCGCTGCTGGTAGAAGGCTGCATGGAAAAAGGGAAAGACGTTGCCGCCGGCGGCGCGATGATCAACCACGGCCCGGGGCTGATCTTCTCCGGTCTGGCGACCTACGTCGATTCCATGGCGGCGATTCGTAAGCTGGTGTTTGAAGATAAGAAATACACCCTTGAGCAGATGCGCGACGCGCTGCTGGCGAACTTCGAAGGCTTTGAAGGCCTGCGTCGCGACTGCCTCAACGCGCCGAAATACGGCAACGATGATAACTACGTTGACCAGTATGCACTGGATATCACCGAGTGGACCGAGCGCGAGTGCCGTAAGTACAAGATGCTCTACTCCACCCTGAGCCACGGCACACTATCCATCTCCAACAACACGCCGATCGGTGAGCTGACCAACGCCACGCCGAACGGTCGCCTGGCGTGGATGCCGCTCTCCGACGGCATCAGCCCAACCCAGGGCGCGGATAAACAGGGTCCAACGGCGATCATCAAGTCGGTGAGCAAGATGAACGTCGAAACCATGAATATCGGCATGGTGCACAACTTCAAGTTCCTCAAAGGGCTGCTGGATACCCCGGAAGGTCGTCACGGCCTGATTACCCTGCTGCGCACCGCGTCGATTCTCGGCAATGGCCAGATGCAGTTCAGCTATGTCGATAACGAAGTGCTGAAAAAAGCCCAGCAGGAGCCGGAAAAATACCGCGATCTGATCGTCCGCGTCGCGGGCTACAGCGCCTACTTCGTTGAGCTGTGCAAAGAAGTTCAGGACGAGATTATCAGCCGTACGGTAATTGAGAAGTTCTGATAAAAACACGGACGTTTTTGGACACGGATGTCCCGATCGTATTTCTGGAGGTAAATGTGAGCGCAAAACAAGAATTAACCGGGCGAATATTCAATATTCAGAAATATTCGATCTATGACGGCGATGGGATCCGCACGCTGGTTTTTTTCAAAGGCTGCAATATTCGCTGCCCGTGGTGCGCTAACCCGGAAGGGCTGAATAGCCAGTTTCAGGTGATGTTCTCCCAGGATAAATGCATTAACTGCGGCGACTGCGTCAACGTCTGCCCGGCGGGAATTCATTATCGGGCGGAAGAAAACGGCGAAATGAAGCACTTCGTCAACCGCAATAAAGACTGCATCGGCTGCCGCAAGTGCGAAGAGATCTGCACGCAGAACGCGCTGGATATTATGGGTAAAGATGTCACCGTCAGCGAACTGATGGAGATCATCATGCAGGACTACGACTTTTATATCTCCTCCGGCGGCGGCGTCACCATTGGTGGCGGAGAAATGAGCCTGCAGACCGATTTTGCCGTCGCGCTATTTAGCGAATGCAAAAAGATGATGCTCAATACCGCCGTGGAAACGCAGGGCACTACGCCGCTGGCTAATTATCAAAAGCTGGCGCCGGTGACCGACACCTTCTTATTCGATATTAAGCAAATTAATAGCGAGCACCATAAAGCGTTATTTGGCATTGGTAACGAAGGCATTCGCCGCAACCTGGAGTGGCTGGTGGATTCCGGCGCTAACGTCATTATCCGCATGCCGCTGGTTCGCGGCTATAACGACTCGTTCGATGCCATTACCGGGGCCATTGATTATGTCCAAAAGCTGGCGAAGCGCGGAAATATCCGCCGCATCGATATGCTGCCGTACCACCAGCTCGGGCGCAAAAAATATGAGCGCCTCGATATGCCCTACCCCATCGCCCGGGACCCGACATATTCCGCCGAAGAGTTAGACCGGCTGGAAACGTTCTTCACGCAGTTTGATTTTGATATTCGCTTAGTCCGCCATTAACAGGAGCCGACAATGAAAAGTTTAGGCGTAATTGAAACGCGAGGGTTAGTTGCCGCCGTTCAGGCCGTAGATGCCGCCTGTAAAAGCGCAGGAGTGACCTGCTTTGGCTACCGCAAAGTCGGATCGGGGCTGGTTAACGTCTGCTTTGAGGGGGAGATCAGCGCGATTCACACCGCCATCGAACGCGGCGTGGCCGTCGCTGAGCTTATCGACCCGCAGGTGAAATCCCTGACGATTGCTCGTCCGGAACGCAGCGTCGTGGAAGCCCTCAGCACCCTCAAAGGCCATCCGCCGCGTGCGAAAGCTGCCGCTGCAGCCCCGCTTGAGGCTGAAATCGTCGCACCCGCCGCTGTGGAAACAAGGGAACCCACTGAGCCCGCCGCCGCGCCCGCGGCGACGGAAGATAAAAACGCGGCGATGAGGAAAGGGAAGAAGGCATGATCGACACCCTGCTCCATGAAAAAATCGCCGCCCGCCTGAGCCACGTTGCGCCGGCTATCCCGGTCGGCATCTCTAACCGTCACGTCCATCTGGCGCAGCAGGACGTCGAAGCGTTGTTTGGCAAGGGCTATGTCCTGACGCCGTTTAAGCCGCTGCGTCAGCCGGGACAGTTCGCCGCCCAGGAGTGCGTCACTGTGGTCGGTCCGAAGGGCTCGCTCACCCACGTGCGCGTCCTCGGCCCAACCCGCCCGGTATCGCAGCTGGAAATCTCCCGCGCCGACTGCTTTACCCTCGGCATCAAAGCACCGGTTCGCGAATCCGGCCAGCTGGAGAATGCGGGCAGCGCGCTGCTGATCGGCCCGGCAGGCCACGTTGAACTGCGGTCTCAGGTGATCTGCGCCTGGCGGCATATCCATATGTCGCCGCAGGACGCCCGCCAGCTGAACGTCACCAACGGTCAGAAGGTTAGCGTCCGCAGCAACGGTGAACGCCAGCTGACCTTCGATGAAGTAGTCGTGCGGGTACGCGAAGACTTCGCGCTGGAGTTTCATATTGATACCGAAGAGGCCAACGCCGCCGGCTTGAAAAACGGCGCGCAGGTCGCGCTCATCGGCTAACGGAGGCTCGCCATGACCAACCAACAGATGGAAGAGCTGGTTGAACGCATTATCCAGCGTCTGCGGCCGCCGGTACTGGTAATGGTGACCGCCGCGGCGGGCTACCGGCACGCTATTCGCCAGCGGCTGGCCGGCTGCGGCGAGAGCCTGCACCTGGCGCTGGATAGCGGCATTGACGACGGCGAGCAGTGGCAGAGTATCGGTAAAACGCTACCGGCGACTGACTGGCAATATGGGCTGCCGTCCGCTGCGTATAAAGCGCTGCTGCTGCCATTTCTCGACTACCCGCTGGCGGCGGATCTGGTGAATGGTTCTCTGCACAGTCCCCTTGCCCGCCGCGTGCACGATGCTCTGCTGAGCGGTCTGCCGGTGCTGGCGCTGCGCTATCACTGCGATCCCGCCAGCGAGCTTAACCAGCTGCGGGGCGCGCAGCCTGATACCGCTTACGCCGGGCATATGCAGGCCACGCTTTCCCGCCTGGCCGAATGCGGCGTCACGCTGTGCACCATGAACGAATTGCTGGAGAAGCTGGCGTCGGGTCGCGAAGTAACGGTGGCGCCGGCGAGCGGTCCGCGCCGTTATCTCACTGTCACAGACGTGGTGAATAATCCGGCGCTGGCCGGTGCGCCTCAAGCGCAGTTAACCGATGCCGCTATCGATTTTTTAAAAAACAGAAAAAAAGAACCTTACCTTAAATAGTAAACCCGGAGTTTAACTTATGTCTTCAAAAACAAAGTGTTGGCTATGGATGCTGCTGGTTATCGTTTCCGAAACCTCAGCCACCTCCACCCTCAAAATGTTCGGCAGCAGTGAAGGGATAACCAAAATGCTGCTGCTCGGGCTGCTGGTGCTGCTGTATTGCACCTGCTACTACTCGCTGTCCCGCGCGGTGAAAGATATTCCCGTCGGTCTGGCCTACGCCACCTGGTCCGGTACCGGCATCCTCGTGGTATCGACGCTGGGAATGGCGTTTTACGGCCAGCACCCGGATACCGCCGCCATTATCGGCATGGCGGTTATCGCCAGCGGTATCGTGATCATGAATCTGTTTTCCAAAATGGGTAGCGAAGAGAGCGAGGAAGCGCCCGCAGAACCCTCGGCTGCTTCATCGCTGGACAAAAAAGTCGCCAACTAACTGAAAAGGAATCGCATATGTTTAACCTCGGATTTTTATGGCTGGCGCTGTCTATCGGCTCCGAAATCACCGGCACGTCGATGATCAAAAAGACCAACGGCTTCAGTAAACTGGCGCCGTCGGTGCTGGTAGTCTGCGCCTACGGCCTGTGCTACTTCGCCCTCACCCGCGCGATGAGCACTATTCCGGTCGGCGTCGCCTACTCGTTATGGTGCGGCTTTGGTATCGTCGGCGTCACGATTTGCTCGATGATCCTCTATAAGCAGAAACCGGATATTCCGGCCATCCTCGCCATGGTGCTGATCATCTCCGGCGGCATCATTATGAACGTCTTTTCCAGCATGTAAGTCACTCCTGCGCCTTCATTTATTGCGGTGAAGGCGCTAAATACCCCTACTAAATAAGCCGTCATTGGCACAATTAAAAAAACAAAAAACCATCGCCTGCTAACCAAATAATCAATAACGCTAAAAATACGACGAGCGTCAAATTTTTATACTCCACTTATCAATAACTAATTTTTTGTGATTTTAATCGTGGTTATTTTCTCATATTACCTTATTTTTATGGCATCCCTTCAACCACAGAGGACGATGTCATGACGCAAAAATCGATTTATCGCCTCATCGCCCAGGGCGGCCTGGACGACTGGTATAATTTAGATCACCGCATCTCCAACGACTTCCCTCGTTAATTCTCCGCTGCTGTTTACTCCCTAAAAAAATTAATTCAGCACTGCGTTTAGTCGCTATTTGTTGCGCCCATTACTTGTCGCCAAATAGCCAGACGTGGCACAGCATTCCCATGGAGAAAATAAATGAAACGTATCCCTGAGCCGTTCCGCATTAAAATGGTCGAAAATATTCGTATGACCACCTTTGACGATCGCGTCAAAGCGCTGGAAGAGGCGGGCTATAACCCGTTTTTGCTCAATAGCCAGGACGTGTATATCGACCTGCTGACCGACTCCGGCACCGGCGCGATGAGCGACCATCAATGGGCCGGGCTGATGATGGGCGACGAAGCCTACGCCGGGTCGCGTAACTATCAGCATCTGTGTGAAAAGGTCAAAGAGATTATCGGCTATCCGTATACCATTCCCACCCACCAGGGGCGCGGCGCGGAGCAGATTCTGTTCCCAAGCCTGATTGCTCGCCGCAAGTCGGCGCATCCGGTGTTTATTTCCAACTTCCACTTCGATACTACCGCCGCTCACGTGGAGCTTAACGGCGCAAAAGCCATTAACGTGGTGACGCCGAAAGCCTTCGACACGACCTCGTGGTACGACTGGAAAGGCAACTTTGATATTGATTTACTGAAAGCGACCATCGCCGAGCACGGCGCGGAAAACGTGGCGGCGATTATTACTACCGTCACCTGTAACAGTTCCGGCGGCCAGCCGGTATCGCTGGCGAATATGCGCGAGGTGTATCAAATTGCGCGCCAGAACAATATTCCGGTGGTAATCGACTCCGCCCGCTTCTGCGAAAACGCCTGGTTTATTAAACAGCGCGAAGAGGGCTATGCCGATAAATCGGTGAAAGAGATTATTCTCGAGATGTACCAGTACGGCGATATGCTGACCATGTCCGCCAAGAAAGACCCGATGGTGAATATTGGCGGACTGTGCTGCTTCCGCGATGACGAAGAGCTCTTCAACGAAGTGCGCATTCGCTGCGTGCCGATGGAAGGCTTTGTCACCTACGGCGGCCTGGCGGGGCGCGATATGGAGGCGCTGGCTATCGGTCTGGAAGAAGGGACCAACGAGGATTACCTCGCTTATCGCATCAATCAGGTGGAGTACCTCGGTGAACGCCTGCGCGAAGGCGGCATTCCGATTCAGTATCCGACCGGCGGCCATGCGGTGTTCGTCGATGCTAAGCTGCTGCTGCCGCATATTCCGCCGGAGCAGTTCCCGGCGCACGCGCTAAACAACGAGCTGTATCTGGAAGCGGGCATTCGCAGCGTGGAAATCGGCTCCCTGCTGCTGGGACGCGACCCGGAAACCGGTAAGCAGAAGGCGTCGCCGATGGAGCTGCTGCGCCTGACCATTCCGCGTCGGGTTTATACCAACGATCATATGGACTATATCGCTGATGCGCTGATCGCCGTTAAGGCGCGCGCCGCCACGATTAAGGGCCTGACCTTTACCTATGAACCGCCGGTACTGCGCCACTTCGTCGCCAGACTGAAACCGGTGAAATAAACCGCATCACGGCGCTCTCGCAACGGGAGCGCCATTATTTAAAATCCATCTCTTTAAGCTCAATCATTCGGGTTGCGCCGGGTAGCCGTTTGCCCGCAGCCCGTTATTTACTATATAGCCACGTGAGGAATGCACCTTATGGCTACATTATCAGTCTCAAAAGCGGTCTCAACTAATACACCATCGCTGATTGGCGGAGCGATGATTATCGGCGGCACGATTATTGGCGCAGGCATGTTTTCTTTACCGGTGGTGATGTCCGGTGCCTGGTTTTTCTGGTCGCTGCTGGCGCTTATCTTTACCTGGTTTTGCATGCTGCATTCCGGGCTAATGATCCTCGAAGCCAATCTCAATTATCATATTGGCGCCAGCTTCGACACGATTACGAAAGATTTACTGGGAAACGGCTGGAATATTATCAACGGTCTGACCGTCGCCTTTGTATTATATATCCTGACCTACGCCTATATTTCCGCCAGCGGTTCAGTTATTCAGCATACTTTTGCGCAGATGAACCTCGCGGTTCCCGCACGCCTGGGCGGGCTGGCGTTCGCGCTGATCGTCGCCTTTATCGTCTGGCTGAGTACGAAAGCGGTAAGCCGGATGACGACTATCGTGCTGGGCGCCAAAATTCTCACCTTCTTTATGACCTTTGGCGGTCTGATGTGGCACGTGGAGCCCGCGATTCTGTTTAACCGCGCGGAGGTCAATGCGTCCTATCTGCCCTACGTTCTGATGACGCTGCCGTTCTGCCTGGCCTCCTTTGGCTATCACGGCAACGTCCCCAGCCTGATGAAGTACTACGGTAAAGACCCGCTTATCATTCGCCGCTGCCTGCTGCTCGGCACGCTGATGGCGCTGGTGCTATATATCATCTGGCTGGTCGGCACAATGGGCAATATTCCGCGCCCGGCGTTTATCGCTATCGCCGAAAAAGGCGGCAACATCGACGTGCTGGTGCAGACCTTAAGCGGCCTGCTGAACAGTTCGACTCTCGATTTATTGCTGACCGTCTTTTCCAACTTCGCCGTCGCCAGCTCATTCCTGGGCGTAACACTCGGCCTGTTCGATTACCTGGCGGATCTGTTTAAGTTTGACGATAGCCGGCTGGGGCGGTTTAAAACCGCGCTGGTGACCTTTCTGCCGCCGATCGCCGGCGGTCTGCTGTGGCCTGACGGTTTTATCTACGCCATTGGCTTCGCCGGTCTCGCCGCTACCGTCTGGGCCGCTATCGTCCCCGCCCTGCTGGCGCGCGCCTCGCGCAGGCGTTTCGGCAGCCCGAACTATCGGGTCTGGGGCGGCAATGCCATAATTATCCTGATTTTATGCTTCGGCGGCGCCAACGCGATAATTCATGTTTTATCCAGTTTTAACCTGCTGCCAGTTTATCGCTAAATGAAAAAAGGGCTTTCACTCGCGCCACTTTTCGTGGCAGGATAAAAAGATGAACAGAAACGTTGTCATCTCTCACCTCCGCCGTTGGTGGCTGCCTGCATAACAGGCGGCAAGATTTCACGTTTCCTCTATTCAAAGCCGCCGGAAGGCGGCTTTGTTGTTTCTGAGTGTCGCCCTTCGGCCTGATAGCATCCTAAGGAGTCACTCATGAACACCAGCCAAACGATCCTGACCGGCGACCGTCCTACCGGCCAGCTGCACCTCGGCCACTACGTTGGTTCCCTGCGCCAGCGCGTGCTGCTCCAGCACGACCATCAGCAGTTTATCCTCGTCGCGGACCTGCAGGGACTGACCGACAACGGCAGTAACCCACAAAAAATCAGCAGCAATATCCTTGAGGTGATGGCCGATTATCTCGCCGTCGGTATCGATCCGCAGAAGACCACCATTTGCCTTCAATCCGCTCTGCCGGCGCTGGCCGAACTCAGCGCGCTGTATATGAATATCGTCACCGTCGCCCGGGTTGAACGCAATCCGACGGTAAAAAATGAAATCGCCCAGAAGGGGTTTTCCCGCTCGCTGCCGGTGGGATTTTTAGCCTATCCCATAAGCCAGGCCGCCGATATCACCGCCTTTAAGGCCGAACTGGTGCCGGTTGGCGACGATCAGCTACCGATGATTGAACAGACCAACGAGATCGTGCACAAAATGAATAGCCTGACGACGACGCCGATCTTACAGCACTGCAAAGCGCTGCTCAGCGACGTCAGCCGCCTGCCGGGCATCGATGGCAACGCCAAAATGTCGAAATCGCTGGGCAACACGCTCACCCTTTCGGCCAGCGAAGAGGAGATCCATCGTGCGGTCAGCGCCATGTATACCGATCCGAATCACCTGCGGGTCGCCGACCCGGGTCAGACAGAAGGCAACGTGGTCTTTACTTATCTCGACGCCTTTCATGCTGATAAGGCCTTCGTTGCCGAGATGAAAGCCCACTATCGGCGCGGAGGGCTGGGAGACAAACAGTGCAAAAACGCGCTGGAGACCTGCTTACAGGAGCTGCTGGCGCCGATACGCGAGCGTCGGGCGACTTATATTCAGGATAAAGGCATGCTGCTGGCGCTGCTGCGCCGGGGAAGCGAACGGGCGCACGAACTGACACAACGGACGCTGCATGAAGTAAAACGCGGGCTGGGGCTGCCGGTGCTGTTTTGAGGCGTGGAAATATCTCCGCGTTGAAAGCCGTTGCCATATCTCTCCCGGGGGCGGCGCCTGACGCGCCTTGCCCGGGCTACAGGTTCACAGCCGCCTGCGGTCAGGTAGCCCGGACAGGCGCAGCGCGCCGCCTCCGGGAAGGACCCGGCAGCTTAGTTTCCGTCGCCTTCATGCATCTTCACGCAGTTGCGCCCATTGCGCTTGGCGACGTACAGCGCGCTGTCGGCATCGCGCAGCAGCAGATTGTAATCCGGATGACCGGAGTGGACGGCGTAGCCGATGCTGGCGGTAATCGAAATCTCATTGTCAGCGCCAACGCTAAACGCCAGCTGGCTGATTTTTTTACGCAGCCGTTCGAGGATAGTAAAGGCTTCCGCGGCGCCGGTCTCCACCAGCACCAGCAGAAACTCTTCGCCGCCGTAGCGGAAGATATAATCGCTGGAGCGAATATTATCGCTGAGCAGCTCCGCAACGTGCTTAATCGCCCGGTCGCCGACCATATGACCCCAGCTATCATTGATCTCTTTAAAGTGGTCGATATCGATAATCGCCACCGTCATCGGCAGTTCATATTCCATCGCCAGCGTCACTTCATGCTTAAGCACCACCGGCAGATAGCGGCGGTTCAGCAGGCTGGTCAACGTATCTTTACCGCTTTGCATCTGCGACAGGCTGCTAAACAGCACGCCCAGCTGGCTGCCGATCTGCTGACAATGGATATGGATCCCCTGCAGCAGAGCCTGCGTATTTTTATACTCAGAACCGTCAGATGAGGATTTCCAGGCGGATAACAGCGCATCCACCTTGCTAATTAAATCGGCGATTTCCTGCATTTGCGGATTTTTGTTAAAATAACGCACGCATTTATGGCGGAACCACAGGCCAAATTCCGAATCAGATAATAACGCCCCGTTAATATCCGTCTTATTATCGCTGACAATATTAAAAATAGCGGTATTTTCCCATCCGGAGAGCGAAGCCTGCTGTTTGCCATATTCCAGCGGCACGTTATCCATCAGGCTATACAGGCGGTAGGCCTCTTCATTTTTCGTCGCCCGATAGTGCGACAGGGTATAGGCATGGCACATCATTTCTACCGCCATATTAATGGCCATGATGGCGTAGTAGATGGCGGCGACACTGGTCTCGCGATCGAAGTGACTATCGCGGATATTTTCAATCAGCCCGGCTTTCAGCTGGCGCGCGCCGCGAAGTACCGCCTCTGCCGGGATTCCGATGCGTGAATGAATGCTGCCGATCAGATACTGCCGCTCCGCCAGCGCCTGCAAATTTTCCTTATCGCACATCAGGATATCTTTCACCCATCCGGCCAGCGAGCTGCTGAGCCGTTCCTGAACTAAGTCATAGCTAAGGTGCCGCGCGATGTCAGGATCCTGGAAAATAAAATCATAAAAACGGGTCGCTAACGCCTCCGCCTGCTGCCCGGCAATATTTTTAAGTACCGCCCTCACTTCCGGCGTCAGGCTGTCGTACAGCGGCAACCACTCCTTAAAAATAATTGAGATATATTTTTGGCTTTCATCTTTCATTGAATAAAGCGCTCGCCCGGCGTGAGTGTATTTTCAGGGCCGCCGATCATACAACAGTTCTCCAGGAGCAACCAGATTAAAAATGCACCAGTCGCCCGGGAATAATATCCTCTGGTTATTAGCACTGAAAAATAGCTTATATGTACGATGATTTAATGAAGCGCGGAAAGATTATCTGCGCCGGTATCCGGAGCATAAAACCCAATAAGCATAATGGATAATATTGACCCACTGCGCTGCGGACCGTTTTTATGTTAACTCAACGACAAGACCCTGCTTTGTATATGGACATACTCATCGCGGGTGTTAGTATGACATTGACGGTAGCAATAAATATGCGTGTTTCATTTAAGGCGAGGATTGCTGATGATGACCACATTGATCGCACCTCCTTCTGACCGGTTAGCAGCGCTGCTGGAACCCTGCGCCGGTTGGCCTTATCCCCGATTCCTCCCTTTCCTGAAGAGACGAAACTTCGCCATGCGGAGGAGAAGCGCGCACCACTCAGCCAATGGAAAAAAGCGAGTCGCGTATGGACAAAATCAAACGACGTTGGGTTGGATACGTTATTGGTTTAGCAGTGGTGATTGCCGCTGCGGCATGGTGGATGCTGCGCCCGCCGGGGGTTCCGGCAGGATTTGCCAGCAGTAACGGTAGAATCGAAGCCACAGAAGTCGATATTGCCACCAAAACCGCCGGACGTATCGATACCATCCTGGTCAAAGAGGGGCAGTTTGTTCGTCAGGGCGATGTGCTGGCGCGTATGGACACCCGAGTGCTCAACGAACAGCGGCTGGAGGCCGCCGCGCAAATCAAGGAAGCAGAGAGCGCGATTGCCGCCGCGAAAGCCCTGCTCGACCAGCGTCAAAGCGAAATGCGCGCCACGGAAGCGGTGGTGAAGCAGCGGCAGGCGGAGCTGAACTCCTCGGCTAAACGCCACGTCCGCTCCAGCACGCTCTCGCAGCGCGGTGCGGTCTCCGCCCAGCAACTGGATGACGACCAGGCGGCGGCAGAAAGCGCCAGGGCGGCGCTGGAATCCGCGAAAGCTCAGGTCTCTGCCGCCAGGGCCGCGATTGAGGCGGCGCGAACCAGCATCATTCAGGCGCAAACCCGGGTCGAGGCCGCCCAGGCGACCGAACGGCGGATTATCGCCGACATCGACGATAGCGAGCTGAAAGCGCCGCGCGATGGCCGTATTCAGTACCGCGTTGCCGAACCGGGAGAGGTACTGGCGGCGGGAGGCCGGGTGCTGAATATGGTCGACTTGTCCGACGTTTATATGACCTTCTTCCTGCCGACCGAGCAGGCGGGTCTGCTGGCGCTGGGCAGCGAAGCGCGAATTATCCTTGATGCCGCGCCGAACCTGGTGATTCCCGCCAATATCAGTTTTGTCGCCAGCGTGGCGCAGTTTACGCCCAAAACGGTGGAAACCAGCGATGAACGGCTGAAGCTGATGTTCCGCGTGAAAGCCCGCATTCCGCCAGAGCTGCTGGCAGAGCATCTGGAGTATGTGAAGACCGGCCTGCCCGGTATGGCATGGGTCCGTCTGGATAACCAGCAGGCGTGGCCTGAAGCGCTGAAGGTGAGGTTGCCGCAATGAAAACCGTCGCCCGCCTGGAAAACGTCAGCCAGCACTTTGGCGCAACCGTCGCGCTGAAGGACATTACGCTGAACATTCCCGCCCGCTGTATGGTGGGCCTGATCGGGCCTGACGGCGTGGGCAAGTCCAGCCTGCTATCGTTGATCTCCGGCGCGCGAGTGATTGAGCACGGTAACGTCATGGTGCTCGGCGGCGATATGAGCGATGTGCGCCATCGCCGGGACGTCTGCCCGAAAATCGCCTGGATGCCGCAGGGGCTAGGAAAGAACCTCTACCATACCCTGTCGGTCTATGAAAATGTCGATTTCTTTGCTCGTCTGTTCGGCCATGATAAAGCCGAACGCGACATCCGCATCAATGAGTTGCTGCAGAGTACCGGCCTGGCGCCGTTTCGCGACCGTCCGGCGGGAAAACTCTCCGGCGGGATGAAGCAAAAGCTCGGCCTGTGCTGCGCGCTTATTCACGACCCGCAGCTGCTGATTCTTGATGAACCTACCACCGGCGTCGATCCCCTCTCGCGAGCCCAGTTTTGGGATCTGATCGACAGCATTCGCCAGCGTCAGCCGGACATGAGCGTGCTGGTCGCCACCGCTTACATGGAGGAGGCGGAACGTTTTGACTGGCTGGTAGCCATGAACGCGGGGGAAGTTCTGGCAACCGGCAGCGCCGATGAGCTTAAAGCGCATACGGCAAGTCAGACGCTGGAACAGGCGTTTATCGCTCTGCTTCCCGAAGCCCAGCGCCTGGCGCATAAAGAAGTGATCATCCCACCGCGCAATGCCGATGAAAGCGAAATTGCGATTGAAGCGCGCGGGCTGACGATGCGCTTCGGTCAATTTGTCGCCGTTGATCACGTCAACTTTCGTATCGCCCGCGGCGAGATTTTCGGCTTCCTCGGATCTAACGGCTGCGGCAAATCAACAACCATGAAAATGCTGACCGGACTGCTACCGGCCAGCGAAGGCGAGGCGTGGCTGTTTGGACAACCGGTCGATCCCAGAGATATCGAAACCCGCCGCCGCGTCGGCTATATGTCGCAGGCCTTCTCTCTCTATAGCGAACTGACCGTACGGCAAAACCTTGAGCTGCATGCCCGCCTGTTCCACATTCCGGATGCGGAGATCCCCGGGCGGATCGCCGAAATAAGCCAGCGCTTTATGCTGGAAGAGGTAGAGGATACCCTGCCCGCTTCGCTACCGTTAGGTATTCGTCAGCGGCTCTCGCTGGCGGTCGCGGTGATTCATCGCCCGGAAATGTTAATTCTTGACGAACCTACCTCCGGCGTCGATCCGGTGGCCAGGGATATGTTCTGGCAGCTAATGGTCGATCTGGCCCGTCAGGATCGGGTGACCATTTTTATCTCCACCCACTTTATGAATGAAGCGGAACGCTGCGATCGCATTTCGCTGATGCATGCCGGAAAAGTCCTGGCCAGCGATACGCCGCAGGCACTGGTCGAACAGCGCGGTTCGGCCACGCTTGAAGAGGCATTTATCGCCTGGCTACAGGAGGCGGCAGAGGCGACGCAGCCGCCAGATGCGCAGGCTACAGCGGTTCCCGCGATAGAACACAAAACAGAAAGCAGTGTGCCGCGACAGGCGTTCAGCCTGCAGCGCCTGTTTAGCTACAGTCGCCGCGAGGCGCTTGAGCTGCGCCGCGATCCGGTTCGATCGACCCTGGCGCTGCTCGGCACGGTGATCCTGATGTTTATCATGGGTTACGGGATCAGTATGGACGTCGAAGATCTGCGATTTGCGGTGCTCGACCGCGACCAGACCGTCAGCAGCCAGGGATGGTCGCAAAATATCGCCGGCTCGCGCTACTTCATCGAACAGCCACCGCTACAAAGCTATAGTGAACTGGACAGAAGAATGCGCAACGGCGAGCTGGCGGTGGCTATCGAGATCCCGCCCAACTTTGGCCGCGATATCGCCCGAGGGACGCCGGTGCAAATTGGCGTCTGGGTGGACGGCGCGATGCCGAACCGCGCGGAGACCGTGCGCGGCTACGTACAGGCCATGCATCTGGCCTGGCTGCAGGAGATGGCCAGCCGCCAGGCTAGCCCCAATCGCGATACTTCACTGATTTCCATTGAGACCCGCTACCGCTATAACCCGGATGTGAAGAGCCTGCCGGCGATTGTTCCGGCGGTGATCCCGCTACTGTTGATGATGATCCCGGCGATGCTCAGCGCGCTCAGCGTGGTCCGCGAGAAAGAGCTTGGTTCAATCATCAATTTATACGTGACGCCAACCACCCGCAGCGAATTTCTGCTGGGTAAACAGGTGCCGTATATCGTACTGGGGATGTTTAACTTCTTTCTGCTCTGCGCACTGTCGGTCTTTGTCTTTGGCGTACCGCACAAAGGGAGTTTTCTGACGCTCACCCTGGCCGCGCTGCTCTACGTCACTATCGCCACCGGACTTGGCCTGCTGATTTCAACCTTTATGAAAAGTCAGATTGCGGCGATTTTCGGCACCGCGATCATTACGCTTATCCCGGCGACGCAGTTTTCCGGGATGATCGATCCCGTCGCCTCGCTGGAAGGGCCTGGGCGCTGGATTGGCCAGATTTATCCAACCAGCCACTTTCTGACGATTGCGCGAGGAACGTTTTCCAAAGCGCTGAATCTGACCGACCTGTGGGGATCCTTTATTCCGCTACTTATCGCGGTTCCGCTGGTGCTGGGCCTGAGCGTGTGGCTGTTGAAAAAACAGGAGGGATAATGCGCGGACTACGCAATATTTATAATTTGGGAATGAAAGAGCTCCGTAGCCTGCTGGGCGATAAAGCGATGCTGACGTTAATTCTCTTCGCTTTTACCGTCTCGGTTTACTCCTCCGCAACCGTCATGCCGGGTTCGCTGCATCTGGCGCCCATCGCTATTGCCGACATGGATAAGTCGCAGCTTTCATCGCGTATCATCAATGGTTTTTACCGGCCCTGGTTTTTGCCTCCGGAGCTGATTACAGCTGATGAGATGGACGCCGGACTGGATGCGGGGCGGTATACTTTCGCCATCAATATTCCGCCGGATTTTCAGCGCGACGTTCTGGCCGGACGCCAGCCCGAGCTGCAGGTTAACGTGGACGCGACGCGAATGAGCCAGGCGTTTACCGGCAATAGCTATATCCAGAATATTGTCACCGGCGAGGTGAACAGCTTTGTCGCCCGCTACCGGGACAACGGCACGCTGCCGGTTGAGCTGGCCGTCAGAATGCGTTTTAACCCCAATCTGGAACAGGAGCGTTTCGGCGCCGTCATGGCAATCATTAACAATATCACCATGCTGGCGATCGTGCTGACCGGGTCGGCGCTGATACGCGAGCGGGAACATGGTACCGTGGAGCACCTGCTGGTTATGCCGGTCACGCCGTTCGAAATCATGATGGCAAAGATATGGTCAATGGGGCTGGTGGTGCTGGTGGTTTCCGGGCTCTCGCTGATGCTGATGGTTCAGGGGGTTCTGCAGGTACCGATAGAGGGCTCAATACCGCTATTTATGCTGGGGGTAGCCCTGAGCCTGTTTGCTACCACCTCAATCGGCATTTTTATGGGGACGGTGGCGCGTTCAATGCCGCAGCTGGGGCTGCTGATGATTCTGGTGCTTTTGCCACTGCAGATGCTATCCGGCGGCTCCACGCCTCGCGAAAGTATGCCGCAGGCAGTACAGGACATTATGCTCACCATGCCGACAACCCACTTTGTTAGTCTGGCGCAGGCTATTCTTTATCGAGGCGCTGATTTCTCTATCGTCTGGCCGCAGTTTCTGACGCTGCTGGCTATCGGTGGCGTGTTTTTTACTATCGCGCTACTGCGTTTTCGTAAGACGATCGGGGAAATGGCCTGAGGTCATGCCGGTATCGTCGCTTGTCGCCGTACCGGCTCTATTTCTTACGGTTCATAAAGCGCCGCAGGAGCCAGGTGAATCCCATCGCCATGCTGAACAGGATAAATAGCAGCAGCACCCAGCTAACGGAGATTCGCAGCAGCGTACTTAGCGTCATAAAAGGCTGTAAATTCACGGTAAATGAGTGGTCTACCGACTTGCCCAGCATCGTCATTACGCTCTCCGTTAGCCATACGAGCAGCCAACAAACCAGCCAGATAATCGCCGGCCAGCAGAGCAAAACCAGAAAGGTAAAACGCTCCTGGATATAATTTATCAGTTGGCGCAAAGGAGGCCAGTTAATCAGAATTTTCATTACTATTCTCATATTGCCAGCCGGTAACATGCATTATTCGTCAAAAGACGTTACCGGGTTAGCTTCCATACAGGCAATGCACCCTATGTTTTTAGCAAATTTGAATTAACTTAAACCAGATCGAGTTAACAAAGTGTTAAGGACACTAAGACATTTCACTGAAAAAGTCCAGCGGTTATGCCCATAGCCCGCCGCGTCGCGAAGCTTTCTCACCTGTTTGTTAATATATTTACATTAGAGTAACTTAAGAATTAGCACAGAAATATTCTTTAAATAATTCACATTAAATATTAAGAAGCAGGTTTATATATATGGTTATTTCTTTGTCAATTGCCAATCAATAGAAAACAACGCCTCAGGATATTATTTCATTCAGAAAGCGAAATTATCGTCGATTATTTTCCAATAAATAATAACGCTGCCATAAATGTATTTTCATTCTTCGTAGCGGCTAGTTGGTATCTTTCGGGGCGGCCACCACAGAAACAGAGGCGCTCACAAGGATGATGCAGGCAATAAAAGATAAAAAGTTATCTGTATCAACAGGATGGGGAGATTCTGCGCATAAGAGCCAGCGATACCCTCGGACAGCATAAATCCGGCAGGATTCATGAGGGATATTGGATACAGGGAGAACGATGTCCGGCAGTTTCAGACGACAAAAACGCAAAAAGCCCATCCGTCAGGATGGGCTCTTCACTTGTTTGATGCCTGGCAGTTCCCTACTCTCACATGGGGAGACCCCACACTACCATCGGCGCTACGGCGTTTCACTTCTGAGTTCGGCATGGGGTCAGGTGGGACCACCGCGCTATCGCCGCCAGGCAAATTCTGTTTAATCTGTAATCAATGCTGAAATTGTTGTCTTCTCAAATCCGCCAAAACATCTTCGGCGTTGTAAGGTTAAGCCTCACGGTTCATTAGTACCGGTTAGCTCAACGCATCGCTGCGCTTACACACCCGGCCTATCAACGTCGTCGTC